>Ga0137371_10000007_pt1 | contig 108186 bp, 91 predicted proteins | sample SagtaG_7_FD_104919 | JGI IMG/M metagenome (GOLD analysis project Ga0137371, IMG submission 104919) | Vadose zone soil microbial communities from Sagehorn Ranch, Mendocino, California, USA - Sage1_R_40_16 metaG | ecosystem: Environmental > Terrestrial > Soil > Vadose zone | place: USA...
CCCTGCTTTTCAAGCGGGGAAGTGTCAATCTTATTCCGGGCTGATAGAGTGGCAGAGAACATCATGTTCCCTGCCACCATTATTTACGAATGGACAGAGTGGAACGTGCTCTGTTTAGACAAAATGCTCGAACCACTGCACCGTTCTGCGCAACCGGTCGACGCGCTGCCGGGGCGTACCAACCTCAGGCCAGTCCATGAGATGGCTGACATGCCGATACTTGACCAGCTCGACGGTACGCTTCAGGCGGCGCAGGGCGACAAACAGTTGTAGCGACTCGCTGAATGGGCAGCGTAGATCATCTTCCCCGTGTAGCAGGAGCAGCGGCGTGGCGATCTTGTCGACGTGCGTCAACGCCGAGCGTTGCACCTGCATCTCCGCATCGCTCATGTTGAGATTGAGCCAGATCGATTGGTCTGAGAGTAGCGCCGCGCTGGCGATAGAGCTGATGCCGTTACGGCTCACGGCAGCTTTGAAGCGCGTCGTCTGCGTGATCGCCCAGTTGGTCATGTAGCCTCCATAGCTCAGGCCGCCGATTCCCAGACGTGTTTCGTCGATTGGCTCTGTCGCGATGATGTGGTCGAGGCCCGCCATCAGGTCCTGGAAATCGTCGCCGCCCCAGTCGTTGAGGACCTCCCTCGTGAAGGCTTCGTTATACCCGGCGCTCCCACGCGGATTGGGCGCCAGTACCGCGTAGCCACGCCCGGCCAGCACCTGGAACTCGTGGGAATACGTATCTCCCCATGCCAGTGACGGACCACCGTGTGGCGCGAGGATCAACGGTGCCTTGACGTTCTCCGGCAACTGGGGGAGATACAACCAGCCCTCGATCTCCAATCCATCGAAGCTCTTCCAGGTGATGCGCCGTGGTCGGACCCACTGATGGCTTTTGAGGAATGCATCGTTGACGCCCGTCAGCTTGCGTGGACTCTTCCCGGCACTGTCCATGCTCCAGATGTCGCCAGGCGTAAACCAGTCAGCTCGTACCAGCGCGATCGTTTGCCCATTGCGGCTGAGCTGGGGAGCCAGGTAGCGCCCGTTGCTACTCGTCAGGCGGGTTAACCGATTGTACTCCGTATCAATACGGTACAGGTGCACCTGCCCGCGCTCCTGTACTGGAACGAGCAGCGATTTGCTCCCTGGGTACCATTGTATCTGGGGCAGGTATTCGCTGCGCAGTTCGTCGATCACCCACATCTGGCACGTGATGCTCTCCGCGCCCTGCACGATCAGTCGTGCCGTGCCTTTGCCATCGGCCTGCACCAGCCAGGGCGACATGTTACCTGCCTCGGTCTGATCGCCCGTATAGAGATAGGCGATCGACTGACCATCCGGCGACCACGCGGGTACCTGCGCCAGGCCTTCCTCCAGCGTCAGGCGGCGCATCTGTCCCGTCGCGACCGTTAGCACCCACAGCGCCCGGCTGACGCTCAGATCGGGATCGGGACGCCGGTTGGCGCAGAAGACGATCTCCGTCCCATCCGGCGACCAGCACGATTGCTCAAGGTTGACCGGCTCCGACGTAAGGCGTATGGCTGGTCCATCGAGCGGCAGCAGCCAGAGCTGTTGATACCTGCCCTGCTTGTATCCCAGCCCGTCCCAGTGCGCATCCAGGCGCGTAAAGATCTGTACCTCGTTGCTACGATCTGGCCCGCGCTGCTCGTCAGCCGGCCCCCACGCGCTGTGCGCGAGCAGCACTCGTCCATCGGGACGCCATCTGTACTCGCTTACCCCATGTGCCAGTTTGCTCAATTGTCGTGCCTCGCCACCATCCATCGACAGCAGGTAGACCTGGGTTGTTCCCGTGCGGTCGCTCAAGAATGCCAGTGTGCGTCCATCCGGCGACCAGCGCGGCGTCGTATCGTGGTGCTCTCCGCCGGTAATCTGCCAGGGTGCCTTTCCTCCTGCGCTGCCAACCAGCCAGAGTGCGCTGCTCGTCGTATTCTTTTCGCCATCACTCTCCAACACCGTAAATGCGATGAGCGACCCATCCGGCGAGATCTGAGGATCGCTCGCAATGCGTAGTGCCAGCAGGTCATCAATGGTCGTGTGCGGTATTGTGGATAGAACGGGCACCGCCTGTTGAATCGGTGGGACAGGCTGAGCAGTATCCGTTGGCCTGCTAGAAAATACTGTATCGCTGCGTCCTTCTGTCGGAAGCGCTCCATCGGGAGCTTCGACGGGCACAATCAAGGTTGGAGCGGCTGCACCAGCGCCGGGGGCCGCCGCTTGCTCTGCGGGCGTTTGCTCAGGTGTCGTTCCCTGAACGCTCTGTTCAGCTTGCGCTGGCCCGGCGAGTATCTCTGTATCGTCCTGTTCGGTCGCCTCGGAAGGAGTCAGGGGGACCTCTATAGTAGCCGGGGCGTCGTGCTCTTGAGGCGTTGGCGGGCGTGGAGTGGTGGGAGTGTCTTCGTTATCGATCATGCGTGCTCTCCTCTTCCGTATTTATTGCTATAGTTCATGGCTTTGTACCGAAATTATACTATATCTGGTCTAATATGGAAGCCAGAGGTGCACCGCTTCGGCGCTTATGAGGTGGCAGTGAGGTGCAGATCTTAAGAGTAACAGAAAAAGAGGGCAATATCGTATCTGGTTGAAAGGGAACCATTGATGTTCACAAATTAGCAAGCATGCGGCTAATTGAGAGGCATCTGTGAGTACAAAAAGGTGCCTGGGCAATGCTTTTGTGCTATCATAATAACATAGTCATCTCAAGGTAGAACCTCTGGAGAGGGGGGTACTCGTTTCTCGTTGGTAGAGAGTGTAGTGGGATGCACCATTTTTGAGGGAGTAGGCATATGTTAATTGTACGTGACATTATGACGACAAAACTGCTTACGGTGACACCTGACGATTCCCTGGCCCACGCGGCGAATCTGTTTCGCCAACATAAGTTTCATCACTTGCCCGTGGTCCGGACCGTCAATGTCGTCAGTTCACAACATCTGGACGACGAAAAACCTCGCAAGGGTTTTCTTTTAGAGGGCTTACTCACCTCGCAAGATATCGATATGGCCTCAGCCCTGGGGGAACGCGATGACGATGCCCAGCATTTCTGGCAGGAACGTAAGGTCGCTGAGGTGATGCACCGGGCGGTGCTCCGCGTGACGCCAACGACGAGCGTTGCCGCCGCTGCCCAGTTGCTGGTCGAGCGCAATCTGAACTATATCCCGGTGGTAGAATATGGTCTGGTGGGTGAAGAGAGCAAGGCCATGCTGGTAGGGCTGGTTACACGAAGCGATCTACTACTCGCCCTTTCGCGCGCTATGGGGGCGTTGGAGCCCGGCATGCAACTGGATATCATATTGCCGCTCGGCAATATGGCTACCCTGGGGCATGCCCTGGTGCTGGCCTCTGAACTTCATATGCAGATCCGCAGCGTGATGGCGGCTCCGGACCCCGATGGCGTTCCGCGCGTCGCTACGATGCGCCTGGGCACGATTAATCCCACCCCCCTGCTGATACGTTTGAAGGCGGAGGGTATCCAGTTTTCTTTTGGTAGCCCGCTAACGGAAGGTGAGGCTTATGTCTAGTATACTTCCTCATCAGAGAGTACGTTTGATTTTTGATCCCGAAGAACTCCACTATGATTTTGGACCGCAGCATCCTCTGAATCCAAAGCGTCTGCAGGCCCTGGTGGATCTGCTAGAGCACACCGATCTGTGGCGACCTGGTAACGCACAGACGGCCCTGGGCCTACGTGCCGCCACAGCGCAGGAGCTGAGCCTGGCACATACACCCGAATACATCGCCGCCGTTCAGCGCCTCACTGAGCCTGAAGACCCAGGCATCAGTGCAGATGAGCGCAAGGAGCGGGCGCAGCTCGCCCTGCACTACGGTTTCGGCGATGGCGATACCCCCGCTTTGCCCGGCATGCACGAGGTCTCGGCGCGCATCGCTGGCGGTACCTTGATTGCGATAAGCGCCGTTCTGGGCCTGCCCGAAGGCGGCAGCTTTGCCAGCGAGGAGGAGCGACCACTGCACGTATTTCATCCCGCCGGCGGACTCCATCACGCCTGGTCAGAGCGCGCGTCGGGCTTCTGTATCTATAATGATGCCTCGGTGGCCATCGCCCACGTGCTGCGCTCCAGCGAGGCCAAGGTTTTGTATATCGACTTCGATGCCCATCACGGTGATGGCGTCCAGCGCTCGTTCTACGATGATCCACGCGTGATGACGGTCTCGCTTCATGAGACAGGTCGCTACCTCTTCCCCGGCACTGGCGATGTGCTCGAACTGGGCAATGGCAGCGGGCGTGGCTATTCCGTGAATGTGCCACTGGAACCTTTTACCGAGGACGACTCCTATATCGAGGCGATGAACGCTGTGCTGTTGCCTGTATTGACCTTTTTCGCTCCCGATGTCATCATCACCCAGCACGGTTGCGATACACACGCCTGGGACCCGCTGACGCACCTCAGCCTGACCATGCGCGGCATTCGTGCGCAGATAAAACTGGCGCACCAGCTTGCCCACACGTATTGCGAGGGCCGCTGGGTTGCTCTGGGGGGCGGCGGGTACGATCTGTACCGCGTGGTGCCGCGCGCGTGGAGCCTGCTGTGGGCCGAGATGTCGGAGCAAAATATACCAGACTCACTTCCTCAAGAGTGGATCGAGCGCTGGCGCCCCGCGTGGCTAGCGATGCATGAGGAGGAGGAGATAGCCCAGGAGCTGATGGGCAAACCCGTCCTGCTATCGGATTTCCCAACGACGCTGATGGATCGCTCGGAAGATTTTCCACCCCAGCCACGCCGCTGGTCGATCAATCGTGCGAACCGACAGACGGTGGCGCTGGTGCGTAACCTCGTCGTCCCCTCGCCTCTGCGTCATGCCTTCCCGGCGCCGCGCCAACACTCGCCGCTGGCGGGTCTCTTCGATCTGCTGCACATGAATAAGGGATCGTCTCCTTCGCGCATGAAGACGCTCGATACCGCGAAGGGACCGATCCTCTTGCGCGACTTTTGTCCACCTTCGCTGGTCGAGCGCCTGCGCCCTGATAGTGGTCTGCATGCCTTTGCCCGCCTGCCAGAACGCGAGCATCAACTGCTCCTCGATATCGCGAAGAGTCCTGACTGCGCCCTGACGCTTGCCCACACACCGGCGGGTGAGATCATCGGTCAGGTGACGATTGCGCCCGCCGACGAATGGTGGGAGGGCATCGAGAACCTTTACGAGGTCGCTATCGAGGTTAGCTCGAACTGGCGCGGTCACTCTATTGCGCGCGACATGCTTGCCTTCGCGTTGGAACTGGAGGCCCTGGAGGATATGATCTTTTTCGCCATTGGTCTCTCCTGGCACTGGGACTCTGAGGATCTCGGCATCTCTCTGTACCGCTATCGCGAGCTGATCGCGCACCTCTTCGCGACGCGAGGCTTCATCGAGTATCCTACAACCGAGCCCAACGTCAGCATGGAGCCAACCAATGTGCTGATGGCGCGCATTGGCAACCGCGTCGATAAGCGGGTCGCCAATCAGTTCCTCAGTCGCCTGCTCAGTCCGGTCAGCTTCGGTCGCTTCTGAGAACTACTTTTGGACAAGAACAGGCCGCAGGAGAAAGTTCCTGCGGCCTGTTCCCTCCGTTACGAAGATGGCGCGCCGTAGTGTTGCCAATATCACCTTGTCCCCTCTGCTACGTGTTACACAGGTAGAGCATCTCTACTTCATGTACCTTCGCTATCGTCAAATCCTCAGATTAAAAAAATATAAGGGATAAATAAGAAATAGATAAGAGATCGAATTCTTTTCATCCTTAAGAAGAACAATCCTCACGTTAATATAGTTTAGTTTCAGCTTAGAGTAGCTTACAGTAGGGTTTATTACCCTTAAAAATACTTGATATTTCATCTGGAAGAACTTATGCTAAGGGGGATGAAAGAAAGCGAGGATGCAAACTATGCAAGTACGAGAACGATCAAAGATACATGCCCACGAAATCACTGACGGCACTCTAGTGCAGCAAACGCTTGCTGGCGACCAGCGAGCATTCGAAATGCTGGTCTGCCGCTATAACGTTCCTCTCTTCAACTTTATCTGTCATTGTCTTGGTGATTATGATCTCGCGTGTGATGTCTCTCAGCAAGTTTTCCTTCAACTATATATATCTATGCCTACTCTTCGTACCGGAGAACCACTGAAAGCCTGGCTCTTCCAGGTTGCTCGTAACCGCTGCCTTGATGAGCTGCGTCGCAAGCGCGCAATCCACTTCTCTGAACTCGAAGCCTCCAACGATGAAGACGATCTCTCACCATTGGCGATTATGCCCGATACTCGCCCACTGCCAGAAGAGATCGCAGAGCGCCATGATCTTCAGCGCGCTCTGCGTCAGGCGATCGAGGCACTGCCGCCTAAGTTTCGCTCCGTGGTCCTATTGCGCTACACAGGCCAGTTGAGCTTCTCCGAGATCGGCAAAACGCTCAATATGCCCGAAGCTACGGCGAAAACATACTTTCAGCGTGCCCGTCCCCTGCTGCGCACTGCCCTTGCTTCGCAGTGGCGTCCCCTGCGCGCGGCCTCGAGGCTCCCTTAAGATAAACTGAGAAATATGTGATTTCGATAAGAAGTCTGAGGAAAGTGAAACTCCTTTCTTATGATATGCGTAATATTAGCAGCGGTGCTATGAGTAACATAAGAGGGAGTAGCTATGAAGTATTCACTGCAGATGTTGTTTGCTGATGTCACAGAGGACGACTTGCCAGAGGACGAGATTGATCAACTCTTCAGCCAGTTATTGCAGATAGAGCCCCCGCCAACATTAGTCGACGATATCCTGGCATCTATTGCTGACTTGCCTCTGCTACAAGAGTTTCAACTTGTGGATAAAAATAAACAGCAACCCGCCTGAACCCAGAGTTTACAACCCTGGCGCTCAGGCGGGTTTATCAGTAGCCAGTCTTCTTCTCACGAAGGCATGTTTTCCCTGCCTGCTCAACCTTTTTATGCTAGAGGAACGTCTGTGCTATGCAATCTGCTCCGAGAGTTTCCCAGTATTTACCAGCCAGCGAACAAATTCCAGGCGGCGGTGGTCAGCCGCTGCCAGTTGTCTCTCTTTCTCATTGTAGTCTTTGCGCAATATGCTCAATTGTTTCATCTCGTTCTCGGCAAAACCACCCTTGCGTAAAATTTCGCGGTCTTCTTTGCGCTCCATGTGAAAACTCCTTCTGGGCTCGCTAACAACTACTGAGGTGCTATCATTAACATACGTTTTACTCGCTTGAGGAGTGTCTGCATCGGATACGGTTTGGGTAAGTGATCCAGTGTGAAGCGGCTCTCCCCGCGACGACGTATGTAAGCACGCACTGCGGTTGCTGAACTCGTGGTGAGAAGGACTGGTATGGTCGCGAATGTGCGTAGAGCCTGCAAGACATCCCACCCCTGTAAACTACCGGCGAGTTCAAGGTCAAGCACTACAAGATCAGGTGTCGAGTGACGGAGGGAGGCGATCGCCTGCTCTCCGCTGTTAACGGCTACGACGGTATAGCCATGGGCGGTTAACATCTCAACCTCAAGGGTCGCAAGGGTGAGGTCGTCTTCGACCACCAGGATACGCTGCAGGTCGTGTCCCTCAATCGGTTCATCTGTCGGATGCACGCTCGCGTTACCGTCACGCGTGATTGCTTCCGTCTGCAACAAACTCATATTGCCGTTGACCGGCGTTGTGTTCGCAGTGTCTTTTTCGTAGCTCACTGACATCCTGCTTCCGCTCTGCGTTACCCTCTAGCCCGCGTATAGCGGGCGCCGCCGGTATGACGATAAGAGGATAGACCTTTATCTCTTCATACAGCATACCTGATGACAGGTGAGAATCACGTGAAGATCCATGGCTCCCTGTGAAAATGATGTGAACTTTTCTGCTGTCCGGGTGTCTTATAGTGCTCCACGGTGCGCATTCCTTTATGTATGATTTGTCATAATCTATCCGCGTCGGGTGGTGGGACGAAATAGCCGACACCCAGTTCGTTGAGCAGGAAGCGTGGCTGTGATGGGTCCGGTTCTAGCTTACGACGCAGGTGTCGCACGAAGGTCCGCAGGTACGTGTTCTCCCCGCTGTAGTCCGGCCCCCAGACGCGTTGCAGCAGCTCGCGGTGTGTTATCACCTTGCCCGCGTTGCGCGTAAGCTCGCTGAGCAGGTCGTACTCGGTCGGGGTGAGGTGGACCTCCTGCCCGCCGCTGCACACGGTCCGATGGGCGAAGTCGACCAGCAGGCCGTTCTCGCCTCCGCAGCGATAGCCTGATCGCTGCCCGTCGTTGCCCGAGATACTACTGCGCAGCCGCGCCGTCTCCTCGGCCCGCCGTAGCGCAACGCGCACGCGCGCCAGCAGTTCGTTTAGACTGAACGGCTTCGTGAGGTAGTCGTCGGCCCCCAGGTCCAGCGCCCTGATCTTTACTGGCTCTTCGTCATGCGCCGACAGGACAATGACCGGCGCGCTGCTCCATTCGCGCAGGCGGCGCAGGAACGAGAGGCCATCCAGCGAGGGCAGAGAAAGGTCGAGCAGAACCAGTTGTGGTTGAAAGATTGCTGCCAGGTCGATCGCCTGGGCCCCGTCGCGCACCGCCTGTGTCTGAAAGCCACGTGCCTTCAACTGCGCAAGCAGGAATGCACGCATCTGTGGATCATCCTCGACACAAAGGATTCGTACTTTTTTATCTGTGGACATCTGCTATCCTCTCGCTCTACGATGGAATCTCTTCGCCTTCTCGCTTCCCTACAAATACCGGGAGCGTGAAGGCAAAGACCGCTCCCTGTCCAGGGCTACTTTTCAGTGTCAGTGTGCTGCCGTGTGCTTCGATAATGCCCCTGCTAATATAAAGACCCAGGCCCGTCGCCGGGCTCCACCGCGCCGCTCCCCGCCTTCTCTCAGGCAGCGGCTGTCCCGGACGCTCGCTGCCCGATCGGCGTAGCGCCGCGAAGGTGCTGAAACGGGTAAATAACTCCAGTTGTTGCTCCTGGCTCATCCCAGGTCCCCGGTCGGTTACACTCAATAGCATCTCGGTTGGCTGCTCTCCCTCGTCACCATAGATCGGCTGGACCTCCAGCAGGACCGTGTCGCCTTCTGGCGCGTAACGGAACGCATTGCTCAGCAGATTGGTCAGGACGCTAATGATAAGCTCGTAATCTCCCCTGAGCGCGGGCAGGTGCTCAGGCATGATAATCTGTAGATACCGTCCCGATGTGGTGGTAAGCGCCTCCAGACGTTCTTGCAGATCTTCCAGCAACTCCGGCAGCAGGATCGCTTCGAGTTCCAGTCGTAACGCGCCAGCCTCGACGCGCGATGCATCCAGGAAGCTGTTTACCATCCCTACGAGGCGTTCGACCTGCTCGTCGGCGGTCTCTAGCATCTCGTGTCTTGCCTCGCCCGACCATTGCATATCGTCAGTGAGCAGTGCGCTCAGGTGTGCGCGGATGTTGGCTAAGGGCGTTTTGAGTTCGTGCGCCATTGTGGTGAAGAAATCTTCGCGCGCGCGCTCCAGCGCCTTCATTCTGCTGATCTCGTGCAGAACCAGGATCGCGCTGGTTATGCTGCCATCGGGTGCGCGCAGCGGTGCGGAGTTCGCGAGCAGATAGATCGGGCTGCCATCGAGCTTTGTGCTATGCACTTCCGCCTCGCTCGCTTCACCGGCGCGGAGTGCCCTGTAGAGTGGCTGCTCCTCGAACGGAACGACCGACCCACTCGTGCCGTAGACGGTAAGCTGACGCAGCAACGACTCTCCGTCCATGCCGATGGTCTGTTGGGCCGTCTCATCGGCATCAGTATGGGGCTCAAGCAGTAGCCCCATACTCTGGAAGATCTGTACCGCCCGGCTGTTGATCACCTGGATTGTATGATCGTGTGCTGACACCTGGATAACTCCCGATGGCAGCCGCTCCAGGAGCAGCTCCTGAGCCGCTTTGGCCTCCAGGAGCGCCTCGTTGCGCTGCGCAAGCTCCGCTGTGCGCGTGACGACCTCTGCCTCGATGCGTTCGCGGGCCTCGGCTGGCTCCGTCACGTCGTGAAAGATGATGATAAAGGCAAAAATATCGCCCACCTCGTCGCGTACAGGCGTATAAGAGCAGCGCAGGGTATAGGTCTGCCCATCCGCCGCCGTGATCTTGACCTCGTCGACCAGTCCTGTCAGGGCTCGGAGTTCAAGTTCCGCAATAAGGTCAGGTACCTGCATCGTCTCGGGTGGAAATATCGCCTTGCTTCTCGCCAGCGCCTGCATAATGGTCAGTCCCAGGACGTCGCCGGACCAGCCGAAGAGCTTGCGCGCGGCTGAATTACTGTCGGCGATGCGCCAGCGCGGATCGAAGATCACTACGGCGTCGGGGATGGCCTGCATCATCATCTCCTTCTGCCGCGCATAGCGGTTCGCCGAGCGCGCCAGTTGGTCGATGCTGCGGAAGAGGCGCGCATTTTGAATCGCCAATCCCGCCTGCTGTGCAAAGCGCTGCAATAATTCAACCTCCTCGGCGGGAAAGCCGCGTGGGCGTCGGTGGTAGACTTCGAGCGCGCCAAGCAATGTGGGGGTTGCAAATGATGCACCACCCTCTCGCGCTTCGCTCTCGTTGGACGCAGAATAGGGTTCGAAGATGGGCACGCTGAGGACCGATCCGGGACGCTTCGACCTGCCGTTGTCGTTGAGGAGAGGCAGGTCTAGCAGCGGAATGGTATCTGTATCTGAGATGACGCACTTATCTCCCTCGCGTAAAATCTGACTCAGTAAGATCCTCCTGCTTATAAGAGGATGCCAACCCTGCGAGCGCGGATGAATCCCTTTCTGCGCGGCTATGGTGACGCGGCGGCCTTCGGGAGCATGATGGGCCTCACCTTTATAGTCCGCGCCTTGCGCCTCGGGCGACGCAGCTGGCGTGTCAATGAGTAAGACGGCGCAGCGGTTCGCTCCGACCAACTCCTGTAAGGCCTGCAAGATACGATCAAGCACTAATGGTAAGGCGGAGGGACCGGCAATGGCCGAGGTGATGGAATGGATGGCCTGTAAGTGCAGGCGCGAGCGCACCATGTCTGTTACATCTTCAACGACGACAAGCAGTTCGAACTGCTGATCTTCTCTGCTGGACTGCGCTGGTGGCGTAGCGACAGAACGTTCGATGGAGATGCGCCAGTAGGTGCGCCCACGCGTCTCCAGGCTTCCCTCATAAGGGACCTCCGCATAGTACACGGCTTGCCCGCTCTGTGCAACGTATTCAAAAAGTGGGAGTGCTACGTCGCGTACCTTTTCCGGCAACACTTCGTCAACATGGCGCCCCACAGCGTTTTGTGAGCTCTCAGGCTCTTCGATGAGCGCGAGTATATAGGGATTCGCATAACGGATACGCAAGCTGGCGGCGTTAAGAATCGCCACCCCCACCGATCCACGTCCGGGGATATGCTCAAGTTGTACCGCTTGTCCTGGCTCCATATCCATATATTCTTCTAGCTGCCTGGCAGATATGCCCATACCTGGTTGTGCTGTTCACCCTACCGTGTTTTCTCGTCATGAGAGGACCCTTCTGTCAATACGTGGGCAAACAGCGTAGTAGTGCTCATATTATATCTCAAAAAAGGCGTATGAGGAACTGCTCAGGTACTGCTAACAGGCATACCATTTCTATCACATGCTCAAAAAAACATCTGTCTTCAGCACTTGTATTCTGCAAATTCTTTGGTTATAATTCTGTCATGTATTCAAAAATGTAAAGGACATACGTAGATAGAGAAACTTTACCCTCGTAGGACGGTACCCTGTAGGTTGGTTCAACCAGATAAGGAGCATTACCGAAGATGATTTCTCCTACCGTCAACACTTTACAGAGTGAAGAGGCCGTGCGCGAACGGTTGCGCAAGAAGCAACTGGTCGAGACACTGGAGCATATGAGTCCTGTCTACCTGGAAGGTATCAAACGCATCCTCACCGTCTCCGCCGATACCGAGCTGATTAGCGCGCCCGCTTACTACAACGCGGCTGTCCATGCGCCCTCGCTCAATGCCTTCGGTTCTGCCATGTCGATCATTCAGGACGAATTGAGCCACGCGCATATCGCGTTCCGCCTCATGCGCGACCTGGGCGTCGATACGGAGAAACTGATCTTCGAGCGTGACCCACGCGATTTCAAGTATCCTTACGCGTTCGATGTTCCCCTGACGAGTTGGACGGAACTGGTCGTTGCCAATGCCTTTTACGACCGCGCCGGCTACACGCTGCTCGGCGACATCTACCGCAGTACGACCTTCGGCCCCTGGAAGCGCGCCCTGGTGAAGGTCGATAAAGAGGAGACCTTCCACCTGCGCCACGGCGAACAGAATATGCGCAAGATCAACCAGACGCCGGAGGGCCATAAGGACTTGCAGCAGGCGGTTGACTGGATGTTCCTGCTGACGGTGGAGTGGTTCGGCCTGCCGGACAACCTCAAGAAGCATGGTGAACAGCTCGACTATGGCTTCAAGGGCCGCAGCAACGACGAACTCCGCCAGATCTGGATGTCGACGGCGGTCCCGTTGTGCAACGAACTGCATCTGAAGGTGCCTGCACACTTCGATGAGAGGCAGCAAAAGTACGTCGTCGAAGATCCGTTCCCGGCTCACTTCGACGCTGAGAACCGGCGCTGGGGCGAGGCGTGCACCTGGCAGGATGTGATGAAGCGCTGGAAGGCGCGCGGACCGGCCAACGAGCAGTTCGTGACGATGATCCAGCGCGGCAAGCGCGAGATGTTATACTTATTGGAGCAAGGCGCATGACTACGGCTTACCCTTCAATTGAACAGCCCGGCGCTGCAACGTGCCCGGCCCTGTGGGACGCCCTGCGCGACGTTACCGATCCCGAGATCCCTATCAGTGTGGTAGACATGGGCCTGATCGTCGCCCTACAGGAACAGAACGGCGTCGTCGATATCAAGCTCACCTTCACTGCCATGGGGTGTCCCGCGATGGAGTTTATCATGGATGATATCCGCGCCCGCCTGCTCAAGGAGCCCGGCGTACAGGAGGTTCATATCGAGATCGTGTGGTCCCCCGTCTGGACCAGGGATCGCTTGAGCGAGGATGGCGTCGATATCATGCGCACCTGGGGGATTTCGGCATGAGCGAGACTGCAACCACTGCACCAAAACGCCGCGAGGCGTTGAACGAGAGTACGGTCTGGCAGGTCTATGCGCGCAAAGCCTACGAGGAGCCGCTGTATGAAGTCGGCAACGTGATGGCCGATGATGTCGAGCTGGCAAAGGTGTACGCGCGCAGCATCTTCGACGAGTTCAACTGGATCGAGATGGTCATCGTGCCGCGCGCAACTATCGTTACCGTTATCGCATCATAGCGCCGCGCAAGCGTGTATTTGTAGGTAGCAAACATCCGGTAGAAAAGGAAGAAGGACATGACTGGTACACGTGTAGACAATGCGGCGTTGTTTGCCGTGCTCTCGTCGCTCGCTGACAACAAGCAGGCGATTGGACGCCGCTACGCCTATTGGAGTAACGGCGCTCCGGCCCTGGAGGCGGCGGTGGCCGCAGCGGCTATGACGCAGGATGAGCTTGGACATGCTCGCACGCTCTATCCTCTGCTTGAGGACTTCGCCCAGGCCGAACCACTGCAGGTCGAGCCAATGACCCGTACCCTGCATTATCATCTCGCCTTCCTTGATAATGATTTCCAGGGCTGGTCCGATTTTGTGGCGACGAACTTTTTGTTGGATAATGCGCTAACAACCTTTTTCGAGGCGGCCCAGGATTCCAGCTACGAACCGCTGCGCCTGCGCGCCCGTAAAGTCGTGCAGGAGGAGCGCATCCACGCCATCCACGGCGAGGGCTGGGTCCGTCGCCTGGCTAAGGCGGGTGGGGCCGTTCGCGCCGTCCTGGTCGCTTCCCTCAATCACCTGTGGGATGAGACGCTCTGCTGGTTCGGCCCGGACGACGATCCCGCTATGCAGCGATTGTACCAGGAGGGCGTCATTGATGCCACACCCGCCGAACTGCGCAGCCGTTACCTGGGGAAGGTGATACCAACCCTGAGCAGTCTGGAGATTGCCGTCCCCGCAGGCTTTGATGCTGCGACAAAGCGCTGGCAGCCAACGGAGCCGCTTCCCTGGTCACGCTGGGACGCCGTGGGGAAGAGGTTGCGGCCATCATGAACGAGACTAGAGAGCAGGAGCCGCAAGAGGTGCGTTGTCCCTATTGCAACTCCACCGAGACCACGTTTTTTTCGCTCTTCGGCCAGCAACTGCTGACCGTCCAGTACTATTGCAATGCCTGTCATACTCCTTTCGAGTATGTCAAAGACGACGAGCTGCTCGCGAAAGAAGGGAAGCATCACGAGGCGCTTTAAGAGAGTATAGAGGTCGACGTATTGACGCGTCGCTGTATTGAGCCGTGAAAGGATCTTTTTCATTATGACTACGACGACAGAACGCACCCTGGTGAACTATACCGTCAGCGATGGCATCGCCATCATTGAGCTCACCAACCCGCCCGCCAACACGTATAGCTATGAGATGATGAGTCAGCTCGATGCGGCGATCTTGCAAGCACGCTTCGATGAGAATGTCCATGTGCTGCTGCTACGTGGCTCCGGCGAGAAGTTCTTTAGCGCCGGCGCTGAGATCAGCATGCTCAATGCTGTGACTCCGACCTTTAAGTACTATTTTTGCCTGCACGCCAATGAGACGCTGATACGCCTGGAGCAGACGCCCAAGCTGGTAATCGCGGCGCTCAACGGTCACACAGTCGGCGGTGGCCTGGAGATCGCGCTGGCCTGCGATATTCGTATTGCGCGGCGCGGTGCTGGCAAGGTCGGCCTCCCAGAGGTAACGCTCGGTGTGTTGCCTGGAACCGGCGGTACGCAGCGCCTGGCGCGCGCGCTGCCCAAGAACAAGGCCATCGAACTGATGACAGAGGGCAAACTGCTCAGCTTCGAAGAGGCACAGGAGCTCGGCCTGATCAACTATATCTACGAGTCGGAGAACTACTGGGACCAGGTCATGAGCTACGCGAAGTCTTTCTGCCCACCCAACAAGGCATCCAAAGCCGTCGGGCGTATCAAGCGCGCCGTGCAGTCGGGCGCGGAGGTCGCGTTCTCCGAGAGCCTGGCGATCGAGCGTGAGCTCCAGCAGTTCCTGTTCCAGAGCGAAGATGCCAAAGAGGGGATAGCGGCCTACACCGAGAAGCGCAAGCCAGAGTTCAAGGCCCGCTAGCATTGAGATGGAGTCAGAACTGATGACGATCAATACAAGAGGCGCCGTGCAAAGCGCCTTCTTACAGCGCCAGCCAATTAAAATGCTCATCGGAGGTCAATGGGTCGAGGCCGCCAGCGGGGAGACGTTCGAGACGCTCAATCCCGCAACCGGCGCAGTGCTGGCCCGCGTCGCCTCCGGCGACAGCGAAGACATCAACCGCGCAGTAGCTGCCGCCCGCAAAGCCTTCGAGAGTGGCCCCTGGCCCAAATTGACGGCTTCGCAACGCGGTCGCCTGCTGCTCAAACTAGCGGACCTGATCGAGCAGAATGCCGAAGAGCTGGCGCTATTGGAGACCCTGGACAACGGCAAACCGATCAAATATGCGCGCGGCGGCGATGTCCCGCTCACCGCCGACCATTTCCGCTATTTTGCGGGCTGGGTGACCAAGATAGAGGGCGAAACCATCCCTGTCTCCGTTCCGAATATGTTTACTTACACCCTGCGCGAGCCGGTGGGCGTCGTTGGGCAGATCATTCCCTGGAACTTCCCGCTGCAGATGGCGTCCTGGAAGCTGGCACCTGCCCTCGCCAGCGGCAATACCGCGATCCTCAAACCGGCGGAGCAGACGCCTCTCACGGCCCTGCGCCTGGGCGAGCTGATTTGCGAAGCTGGTTTCCCCGACGGTGTGGTCAACGTCGTGCCAGGTTTCGGCGAGACGGCTGGTGCCTCGCTTGTCGCGCATCCCGATGTGGACAAGATAGCCTTCACAGGTTCCACAGAGGTCGGCAAGAAGATCGCCCAGGTCTGTGCGGGCAACCTGAAGAAGGTCACGCTGGAACTGGGCGGAAAATCTCCCAATATCATCTTTCCAGATGCCGATCTCAAATTCGCTGTACGCGGCGCGCTCAACGCGATCTACTTCAACCAGGGCCAGGTCTGCACCGCTGGCAGTCGTCTGTTTGTACACTCGTCTGTGTACGACCAGGTGCTCAGCGGACTCACCGATGCCGCCAACAAGATGAAGCTTGGTCAGGGCGTCGATCCGGCGACGGACCTGGGCCCCCTGGTCTCGCAGGAGCAGTTGGAGCGCGTGACAGGCTACATCGAGGTCGGCAAACGCGAAGGCGCCGCGTTGCGAACTGGCGGCACTCGCCCCGATGGCGACCTTGCAGCAGGCTACTTCCTGCGCCCAACCGTTTTCGACCAGGTGCGCGACGATATGACCATCGCCCGCGAAGAGATCTTTGGTCCCGTAGTGGTGGCCCACCCATTCGACGACGTAGAGGAGGTGGCCGCCCGCGCAAACGCCTCGATCTACGGCCTCGCCGCCGGCGTCTGGACCGGCGACGTCAAGAAGGCCCACAGGGTGGCTGCTGCCTTGAAAGCTGGCGTGATCTGGGTCAATACCTATAACCAGTTCGACGCAGCCGCCCCCTTCGGCGGCTACAAGCAGAGCGGCTACGGTCGCGAGATGGGCCACGCCGTCCTGGACGCCTACACCCAGATCAAGACCGTATGGATCAATCTGCGCTAGACTCCGAACGACGTTGCAGCTCTCATCCGAGAGTAATACATAGGTCAGAGAATGGAACAGGCAACCAGACGTACAATCCGCAGACTGCGAGAAAAACAAGAGAACGGTAAACGCATACGCCTGACGCAGCAAGAAATCGTGGAGAAGGCGACCGAACTCTTCGCGCGCAAGGGCTTCGGTGCCACGAGTCTTGATGATGTCGCCGAAGCCCTGGGCGTCAGCCAGGGCGCGCTCTACTACCACATCAAAAACAAAGAGGAGATCCTACGCCTGATCTATCTTAACGTTCTGAGTGCCAGCGAGGAGCCGCTCCGCCGCATTGCTTCGTCCAGCCTTCCCGTCCAGGAGAAGCTGCAACGGGCCATCGAGCATCACGTGATTGTCGCGGGCGACCGCTCGCCCGCAATGATCGTGTTTTACCGCGAGTGGGCGCACCTGACCGGTCCCTTCGCCAGGGAGATCAGGCTGCGCCAGAAGGCTTACGAGCGCTACTTCGAGCAGATCATCCTGGAGGGCATCGCCGCTGGGACCTTTACGCCAACGGTCGATCCGAAGATCGCCACTTTTGGTCTGCTGGGTATGTGCAACTGGCTCTCCCAATGGTATCACCAGGGTGGTCAGTACACTCCGCAGCAGGTCGCTAAGATGTTTACCTTCATGATCGAAAATGGCTTGAACATGGATAGAAATGCGTAGAAGGTGACGGCATGTATGCTTCGCTCAGAGGAGGGTAGACACGGCGAAGAGATCCGGGACGCGCGTATCGGCATGAGAAAAATCTTGAGCAGCCGTAAAGCGATTAGGCACTGCAATACAATACATAATCAGGACGGTCGTTTCACATGCTCCCAAACTCTTGACAAAGAGATTGCAATAAGCTATATTGTCTATAGCAAATAGTTATTGAAACGAGGCGTAATCAGGCTTGTATTCCCCACCCGTTTCTGTTAGAGTTTAGTGTAGATATGTGGGCTTATACGAACATTACTGCTTTCGTTGCGAATAGTGATTGATTAAACGTGAAAGTCGATTATGAAAGGCAGGCTTTCTCATGGGTGCTTTCGTATTGACCCTGGTTGGTTTCATTGTCATCATACTGGCCTTTTTAGCGCTCTCCGGTATCCGGATCGTACAGCAATACGAACGCGGCGTAATCTTCATCCTCGGTCGCCTGACCGGTGCGAAGGGCCCTGGCCTCTTCTGGGTGCCACCGATCATTACGCGTATGGTGAAGGTCGATCTGCGTATTGTGACGCTGACCGTGCCGCCGCAGGAAGTGATCACGCGCGATAACGTCACGATCAAGGTGACGGCGGTGCTCTACTTCTACGTCGTCGATCCCACGCAGGCGGTGGTCAATGTGATGAACTTCATGCAGGCAACGACCCAGATCGGGCAGACGACGCTGCGTAACGTGCTCGGCCAGTCCGAACTCGACGAGATCCTCTCGCAGCGCAACAAGATCAATCGGGACCTGCAGACGATCATCGACGAGTATACTGAGCGCTGGGGCGTCAAGGTAACGGCTGTCGAGATCAAGGATGTGGAACTCCCCGCGACCATGCAGCGCGCTATGGCAAAGCAGGCGGAGGCTGAGCGTGAGAAGCGCGCAAAGGTCATTCACGCCGAAGGTGAGCTGCAGGCGTCGGCTCAACTGGCTCAGGCCGCTGGCGTGATCGCTTCACAGCCGAATGCCTTGCAATTGCGCTTCTTGCAGACCCTGACCGAGATTGCCGTCGAGAAGAACTCGACGATCATCTTCCCACTGCCCCTTGATCTGATCGATCCGATGCTGCAATCGATGCGCCGCCATTCAACTGAATCGCGCGTAGAGACCCCACAGCAGAACGGCAGTGGCACACATCTCGTGACGCCACGCGGTTCGGCCTCTCGCGACCCCGAGTAGGACGCACCTGTTCATCTCTACATACATACTAAAGAGGGGGAAGCAGCTATATGGCGCTTCCCCCTCTTTAGTATGCTGGTTGCCTGGACACGTAAGTCTTCACCCAGGAAAATAAATAAGTGCTCTCTAGTGCAATTTCCCTTGACCTCTTCGGGTTTCGTCTGTATACTCTGCCTTGGGGGAGGCGGCAGGAGCCTGTACACCATGACGACCCGCTTGAGGGTACTGAAACTAGATCTCGGGCGAACTAGAGTTCTCCCCCTGCTTAATACGCAGGTACTCCGCGCAGGTCCGATACGTCTCCTCCGAGATAAGCCCTTTCGACATGTAGTGATTTAACATAACGTCCAGTTTCAGGATGCTCATCAGGTTGTAGCCATGGTGTCGTAAGCGTTCTGCGGCCCCGTGCTCACGGTCGATCAAGACGATAACGTCCTTAACCTTGATACCATTATCTTCGAGCATCGCGGCTGTCTCCATAACACTACTTCCCCTGGTGATCAGGTCGTCGAGGATGAGTGCGGTATCGCCCTGTGTGAAGCGTCCCTCGATACCTCGCTTGCCTGTCCCTTCGGGGCGGATGCGCGCGTAGATCATCGGGATGTTGGTTTCTAGCGAATAGGATAGGGCCAGTAAGAGTCCTCCAACAGGGACCCCTGCCACGACTGTGAAAGAGTGAACGCGGGGACGACGTAACGATTGTGCCAGATTGATCTCTTGTTGCATCAGCTTACTGGCAACACGTAGTGCGGTTGGGTTGCTGATCAAGACCTTGGGATTTACAAAGACCGGTGAGCTCACCGCTGACTCGCTCACGGTGAAATTGCCAAACTGTACTCCACCAAGATCAAACAATATTTGCGCTAACCACAGGTTATCCAAGGACTGCTCTTTCGCCACCTTAGCGCCGCGGTGCCTCTACTCCGCCTCAGGATAGGGGTAAGCACCGCCTCCTTTCTTTGCTTTGTACTCGCTTTTGTAGGGTAGACAAGGAAATGTGCGGTCGCTTGTCCAGGCTCAGTCAAGAGCACGCTCGCTCTGCCGCACCAGGTAATACAGCCCTGCTCGGTCAATTCTCGTATGGAAAAGATACGAAGTCGGGCCGATCAACGTCGGGACCGTCTGGCTCGAAAACCTGCGTCATGAGGCCGTTGATCATAGCATCCTTTCTCGCAAAGAAGGATTTGCTGTAGTTAGTATATCATAAAAAGTTTTGTAGGCAAGATTGTTCTGTTTTTTACTGTTGCCATACGTTGGGCCAGCGCTTGCGTCAATGGCTACTATGTGTTACCCTTGCGTCGAATAGAGAATAGTTTAAGCACTCAGGTGAAGTAATAATGCCAATCGTCAGTATTCTACAGTTAGGAAAATCGTTCGGTGCCGAGCGCATTTTTTCAGGTGTAAACTTTCAGATCGATGAGCACGATAGTATCGGTTTAGTGGGTCCCAATGGGGCTGGAAAATCAACCCTACTGAATATCCTGGCCGGGCGCGAAGAGCCTGATGAGGGCTCGGTAGCCGTTGCTCGCAATACGCGCATCGGCTACCTGACCCAGGTTGTCGACTTTCAACCGCACAATACATTGCGCGAGGAGATGCTTACCGTCTTCTCGCACCTGCACGAATGGGAGCGCGAACTCAACGAGCTTGCGCAGGAGATGGCCTCTTCGCCAGATGGCGCGCAAGAGCAGCTTCTAGCGCACTATGCCGACCTGCAGGTGCGCCTTGAACACGCAGGCGGCTACACGTACGAAAATCGCGTGGAGCAGGTGCTCGATGGTCTCGGCTTTACGCGCGAACAGCAGTCATCGTCCGTCATGCAACTGAGCGGCGGTCAGCAGACACGAGCCGCGCTGGGCAAGTTACTCTTGCAGGAGCCCGATCTCTTGCTTATGGACGAGCCGACGAATCACCTGGACCTCGCCGCGCTGGAGTGGCTGGAGACCTACCTGTCGACCTGGAAGGGTGCGCTGGTGATCGTGGCCCACGACCGCTACTTCCTCGATAAAGTGGTGTCGCGCACGATCGAGATGGCGTTTGGTCGCATCGAGGAGTATCCCGGCAACTATACGAAGTATCTGAGCCTGCGCGAGGAGCGTATGGAGCGACGACTGCGCGAGTATGAGGCCCAGCAGGCCCATATCGCCCATACGGAAGATTTTATTCGCCGCTACAAAGCCGGTCAGCGCAGCCGCGAGGCGCGTGGACGCCAGAAGCTGCTCGACCGCCTCGAACGCGTGGAACGCCCACAAGATTTCCCGGAGATGCACTTCGAGTTCACTCCGATCACCGATAGTGGCCTGATCGTGCTCTCAACGCAGAAGCTCTCCGTCGGCTATGGCAGGGATCGCAAGTCGCCAACTGTCGAGCCTACCGTACTGGTGCAGGTCGCAGACCTGGAGCTACTGCGGGGCGATCGCGTCGGCCTGATCGGTCCCAATGGCGCCGGCAAGACGACCCTGCTCAAAACGCTGATCGGCGAAATTCCTCCGGTCGGCGGTCAGGTGCAGATTGGCCACAATGTCCGCATCGGCTACTACTCGCAGACGCACGGCGGGCTGGATATGCAGCGCACGATCCTGGACGAGGTTCGCCAGGCCAGTACGTTCAGCGAGGAGGGGGCGCGTAGCTTCCTGGGACGCTTCCTTTTCTCCGGTGATGACGTCTTCAAGTCCATCAGCTCCTTGAGTGGCGGCGAGCGCAGCCGCGTCGCGCTGGCAAAACTGACCCTGCAAGGGCCAAATGTGATGATCCTGGACGAACCGACAAATCACCTGGACCTGCAATCGCGCCAGTTCCTCGAAGAGATTCTGGGCGAGTTCGAAGGGACGCTCCTCTTTGTCTCACACGATCGCTACTTTATTGATAGTCTGGCAACGAAGGTCTGGGCCATCGAGGATGATGTCTTGATCCCGTATATGGGCAACTATACAGAGTATCGCACACGCCACCAGCGTATCGTGCTCGATGCCCCCACTGCAAAGAAAGCACCGCCTGTCGCCGAGAAACCGGTGCCGGCCAGACCGCATAACAACAAGAAGAACGGCAAGATAAAAGTGCGCACCGCCGAGGATGTGGAGCGCGATATCGAGAGGGCTGAGGAGCAGGTGAAGGCGCTTGAAGAGTCGCTCTCTCAGGCCGCCCTGAAAGCCGATGCCGCTCAACTCACCCAACTCTCATCCGAGTACGAGCAGGCGAAGGCGCATGTAGACGAGCTCTTTGCCGAGTGGGAGCGCCTCTCTGGCGTCGCGAGCTGATCTCGAACAAGCGCTATCCCCGTTGTTTGCGTTGGCGAACTACGATGCCACTAACCAGTCCTATGATGGCGAGCAGCGGCGGCGCGGTTATCGCTGCTATGAGCCACGCACCCAGCACCACTACTGGCACGACGAGCGACGGATGCACATTCAGCAGAGCCAGCAGCCGGGCGTTCGTTGGTGTGTGGCTGCTTATGACAAGATTGAGCAAGCCACCGAATACGATGATGCCTGCCGCCGCTACGCTCAGTAGAAAAGTTGGGATCAGGTGTGTCCAGCCATAACGATACGTCCCGCGCGCTGCGCAGACGCACAGAAGAGACATCCCCAGTCCGGCCAGTACCAGCCCGACAGCAGCTGGCAGGTGGCTCAGCAGCACTGGCAGCAAGACGCCCACGACGCCCAGTATCAGGCCAGAGATCTGCAAGCCCGTTCCGATGAGAAACGCGCCCGCCCCACCTTTCGTCTCTCTCGCAGCGCTTTGCCCTGTTGTATCCGGTCCCATGCCCTGATTCTGTGCCGTTGCCATAGCGGTCATGATGTTGCTTTTAATCGCGTTAGTCTCGGGATTACCGGGATCGAGGGCGAGCGAGCGATCTACAGTGATGAGCGCGTCCTGGAACTGCTGCATATTGGAGAGCAGTACCGCGCGCATACTCCACGCCAGCGCGTTGTTGGGATTGAACTGTGTCAGTTGATCGACCACCAGAAGTGCCTCTGGAAAGCGTCCTACCGTGCCTAGAATCTGCGCCTTGAGTACCAGCGCGGGACCATCCTGGGGTTGCATCTGTAATACCTGATCTACCAGTGCAAGCGCCTCGGTGTAGTTCTGCGCCGTGACCATCTGCTGCGCTTGACTGAGCACAGGCTGGCCCTGCTGTGGTGGGGGCTCGTCCGGTGCCATCATTGGTGCGACAGTCGAGGGCTCGCCCGGTGCCGTCATTGGCACGGCAGGCGGCGGTGAAAACGGGGCGGTTGCGGTCGCGGCTCGCCCCATCGGCTTCTTAAATAGGCCGTTTCCGCCCCGCATCGGCGGACTGGCGCCCGGCGCGATCTGCTGCGGAAGTGGTGCATCCGCCGCTGTGTCCCCGACCAGGATCATAGGAGTATGTTCCTGTCCGGCGAGCTGTGGTCGCTGCTGTTCCCCTGTCATGCTTGAGAGGTAGGCATAAAGTCCCTGTGCGCTGATCAGTCCTGTGGAAGGGTCGCTGGCCGGTCCGCACAGGCCCAGGATCATGCGGTGCATGAACAGCCCTAGATTGCGTTCGCCCGCTTCCTGTACAGACTCGTTGCCACGGCAGGAGCAGAATAGCAGGCGACCTTTCTGCTTTACCATCGCCGACCCGATCAAGGGCATCGCATCATAGGGGGATTGGCGCCGCGTCTGCCAGAGGGCGCCGTTCTGGAAACAATCCAGGATCACCAGTATATGGGCCGCCCTGCTGCGACCCAGGATCTGCTGCAAGAGCGTGGGCAAGTGCAGGCCCGTGGCAGGATTTTGATACTGCGTGTTGGAGAGCGCGAAGTAGCCATCACCGGTGTGTTCATCTAAAAAGGCGTGTCCTGCAAAGTAGATAAGCGCCAGGTCGTGGGGTTCCGCTAAAGTCAGGCACATCTGCGTAATGAGCGACTCCGCAAGCTCTTTCGTCGCGTGCGACCCCTGTACTAATTGCACATTCGCTGGCGACCATCTGCCCCCTTTGACATTGACCAGCCACTGCGCCAGAGCTCGTGCATCGTTCTCCGCGTAATAAAGTGGTTGAAAGGTTGCATCTTGATAGTTGTTGGCCCCTATGATAAGTCCCAGCCGCCTGCTCATCTCATCTCCTTCAATCGTGTATCTTCCTTGCGTTGCTATTGTACGCTACTCTCCAAACTCTATGGTAATAAACACGAGAAGAGAGGTACTTTTTGGAGGGATATTCTGTCCATCTGATCAGGTTTTCCGTAATGGCTTTGCATAATGTTATAATATAAACTAGATCTTGTCTCAATGATGCGTGCGCTGGACGGACTTTGTGTCTATTTTCTTGCCTCGCCGCATACCAGAGTGCCATATTTGCTATTTTCAGAAAGCTTGCTTCGATGCCTCATACCCTTGGAATTACAGGCAATATCGCCTGCGGCAAAACGTTCGTTGGTCAGTTGCTGCTGGAACTGGGCGCTGAGCGCTATATCGACGCGGACTCTCTGGTCCATCGTCTCTACGAGCGCGATCAGCCCGTCGCTGCGCAGATCGCCGGGCAGTTCGGACCCACAGTAATCGCCCCAGACGGCAGCGTCGATCGCAAAGTCCTGGGTGCCCTCGTCTTCCAGGATGCCGATGCCCTCAAACGTCTCGAGTGTATCGTACATCCCGCTGTGGCCGTTCTATTACTAGAAGAATTGGCTACTGTCAGCTCGCATGGCATTGCTGTCATCGATGCCGTCAAACTATTAGAAGGAAGATCAGGCGAACTCTGTCAGAGCAAATGGCTGATTCTCTGCCCGGAAGAACAAGAACTCGCCCGTTTGATGGCTCGCAATCAACTGAGCGAGGAGGAGGCGTACACACGCATTCGCGCTCAGGCGCCTATTGCACCAAAGCTTGCTCTGGTCGATGAGGTCATTGATAATGGTGGCACGCGCGAAGGGACGCGTCGCCAGGTGACAGCGGCGTTTGGACGCTTTCGCGAGAAATTTCCGTCTTAGAGGTATTTTATGCTCAAGTTATCTCCTATGCTCAAATTATCTACTATTCAGCGTTGCTTCTTTGGGCTCTGTCTGGTTATGGCTGTATTTACTGGCTGGTTCCTACATAATATACCAGCCTTGCATACAACGAGCAGCGCTCATTCGGCGGTGAACAATGTACCTCTTTATGCGACGACGAATCCGATTTCGTCCAGTCTGGCTACTCCACAGGCCACCAGGCTGCCTGCGCCCGACGAAGATACCGTGATCCGCTCCTCCCTTTATCAGTTGACCAGCGGCCTGCGCCCCGGACGAGGGAGCCCGATCCCAGTTGCCAGTTCCGTGCAACAGGTGCCCGTCGTTGATGTCTCTTTCTATAACTGGCGTGGCGAGCTGCTCTCAGGCTGGCTGGCGGTGCAGACGCCCCAGGCGCCGATAGTTATCCTCACCCACGGCACGCCCGGCAATCGTGTCGATATGCTCGCGCGCGCGGCGTTCCTCTATCAGCATGGCTATAATGTATTGCTCTTCGACTTTCAAAGCTATGGCAAGAGTCAAGGCGTGATGTCAACACTTGGCATGGTAGAGTCTGAGGATACCCTGGCTGCTATTTCTTATATTCATGATCTGCCAGTGACGGAGTATAGCAAGATCGGAGTGTTGGGTCTCTCTATGGGGGCGACGGCGGCTGTTCTGGCCGCGTCGCGCTCGAGCGACATCCTGGCGCTGGTCGTGGAGAGTTGTCCGGTGGATGCAACGCGCGTTACTGCCGATGTGCCCAATGAAGCTACACGTGAGGCGGACAAAGAGGTAGTTGAACAGGTCTACGGCGTCGATATTACGCAGGCGCGCCCAATTGCCGTGATCAATAAACTGGTAGGCCATACCGCTATTTTCCTTATCAATGGTGACGCTGATGATACTACACCTCTTTCGGGTATGGAAGATTTGTATGCTACCGCCGGTCAGCCGAAACAGTCCTGGGTCGTGTCGGGCGCAGGCCACGCCCAGGCCTTTGCCGCTGATGCCGGAGACTACGCGTCTCGCGTCGATGCTTTTTTCGATACCTATCTGTCTCACTGAGAGCAATCTTCCTTTGACGCGCTCATGTGGGCCGGGGAGTATGCAGATAGGGCGTTCTGCCTGTCATTGTGTAGGTAGGAGAGGAGCTGTATTAAGCTATGTTTAAGCAAGACACACAAGCGAATGTGCTCATCCATCGTCGTACAGCCATTAAGGGCCTGGCCGGACTGCTGTTGCTGGCTTGCAGCTCCTCCTGCGCTTCTCCCACCTCATTTACTACTACTACCCCAACCCCAACCGCTACATCTCGTCCTTCTGGCAGCGTTATCCACGTCTATCGCGGCCACACCGACCGGGTCACTACCGTTGCCTGGTCGCCCGACGGCAGATATATCGCCTCGGGCTCACTGGATAAGACGGTACAGATCTGGAACGCGACGACGGGCGAGCATAGCTATACCTATCATGGGCATTCCGCTGCCGTCAACGCCGTCGCCTGGTCGCCCGATAGCGGCTCCATCGCCTCCGGATCAGAAGACCAGACGGTGCAGGTCTGGAACGCGGCGACGGGTGTGCAGAGCTGCACCTACCAGGGCCATACTGGTATCGTGATCTCTGTGACGTGGGCGCCCGATGGCAGCCGTATCGCCTCCGCCTCGCAGGATCAAACGGTACAGGTCTGGGATGCGATGACGGGCACGCCTGACTTCACCTATCAAGGCCATACCGATGTCGTAGATACCGTGGCGTGGGCGCCCGACGGGAACCATATCGCCTCCGGCTCGCGCGACCAGACGGTGCAGATCTGGAGCACAACGCCTGATACAAAATCCTACATCTATCGCGGCCATGTCAATACAGTGACGACCCTGGCCTGGTCGCCCGATAGCAGCCTCATCGCCTCGGGTTCGCTGGATAAGACTGCGCAAGTCTGGAAGGCTGCCACGGGCGCGCGGCTCTATACCTATCGCGGATACAACGAGGCCGGCGCGAGCTCGAACCCTGCGAAGGGGGTGCTGCCAAATTTTATTCTCGCCCTGGCCTGGTCGCATCACGGCGAGCGCATCGCGGCTGTAACCCAGCAATATTGTAGCGATGAGTGTGGCACCGTGCTCTTCTGGGACGCTACCACCGGGCGCAACGTCTCTTTCTACGCGACGACCCCTGTCTTCGCCCTGGCCTGGTCGCCGGACGATACGTGCGTCGTCACTGCAACGAGCAGCACCCTGGTCCAGGTCTCACAGGTCTCCTGATACAACTGACATTTTCAAATAGTAGAGTTGGACTCGATCTTCTCAGCGAACTCCTATTTGAAGACGCCGCGTCACAGGGGCGCAGGTAACGGTAATATGCATGTATGTGCAGATTATATATAATAGAGAAAAATGCGTATTGACAGGCGGCTGCGTACTCAGTATAATCCCAATTATCAGTTCCCTGGTAGTCCGAACATACATATATAGAGCCCTATTTCAATAGTGTTCCAGATCTGCTGATTCTATATATGTTGAATCACAAGGTAGAATTGGAACTGAACGTCACGGTTATGACTGTGAGATTTAAAGTTGTTGATGACGTATTACGTAGTGTCATTGATAAGTAGGGAAACTCTAGAGAGATGTAGCTCGTTCTTATCATCTTTGACCCCTCAACTAACGATCTATACGTACGTATTTGTACGACAAAAGGAGGCTGACAATATCATGCAGAGACGTTTATCACGTATTTTTGCTCTGGCACTGGGTATTTCCTTGCTGCTAGGACTACTTGCCGCCTGTGGCTCCGGCACCACCAGCACCACTGGTAGTTCCTCGACGTCCGCTGGCTCTACTACCATTAAGATTGCCACCGATCTCCCTACCTCCGGTAAAGAGACGGCTAACGGAAAACCGACTGAGGACGGTGCGCATATGGCTATTGACGAAGCAAACTCATCAAATGCCATACCAGGGTATAAGCTTGTACTCGTTGCTAAAGATGATGTTGGTCCCAGTGGAGCCCACGATCCATCTGTTGGCGCGCAAAATGTGACGTCCCTGATTGGCGATGCACTGGTTGCAGGTGTCGTCGGGCCTTTTAACAGTAATGTCGCCAAGGCCGAGATGCCGATTGCGAACCAGGCTCCCATTGTTCTTATCAGTCCGGCAAATACTAATCAGTGCCTGACTCAGACGGGCGCTGCAATCGGCTGCAGCGGGGCCAACAATCTGGTGCCAACGCTTCGCCCGACAGGGAAGGTAACTTACTTCCGTATCGCGACCACCGATCAACACCAGGGACCGGCTAACGCGGACTACCTCTACAAGACCGTGCATTACAAGTCAGCCTATGTAGTTGATGACGCCGAGACCTACGGTATCGGTATTGCTAATACGTTCAGTGAGGAGTGGACAAAGCTTGGTGGAACGGTGCTGGGTCGGAGCAGTGAGCCAGGATCGACAACCTCGTTTGTTTCCTTGTTGACCCAGATTGCTTCGAAGAAGCCCGATGTGATCTACTTCGGTGGTACCGAAGCTACAGGTGGATCGCTCATTCGTCAGCAGATGCAGCAGGTTCCAGCCTTGAAGAACACGCCGTTTGCTGGTGGTGATGGCATCGTCACGGCCACTTTTGCCTCCACTATTGGCCTTACCGGCGGACCAGTCTATGGAACAGTGGCCTCTTCCGATGTGACGAAAAATCCGGCGGCTGCTAGCTTCGTCAAGAACTACACCGCTACCTATGGCCAACTGGGTGCTTATAGCGCTGCTGGTTATGATTGCGCAAAAATTCTGATCCAGGCGATCAAAACCGCAATTGCTAATGGCGCTAAGGTACCAAAGGACTCAAGCGATGCCGCTGGCGCTAAGACTTTCCGCCAGGCCGTAATCGATGCGGTGCAGAAGACCGACTACACTGGTCTGACCGGTCATCACACCTTCGATTCCAATGGCGATACCACCAGTAAGGTCATCACTGAGCAGCAGCTCGCTTCGGTCGCTGGTAAGCCCGGCTGGAAGATTCTTGAGTCGATCACGGTACACTAACCTATCCCGATCCGGGGAGACAATCATCCTGAGCCAGGTAGTGATATACTATCTGGCTCCGTAAGTGCGTAAGGGATGCAACCGGTTTTGCCTGATGAAGCCCTTACTTCCTTTTTTAATCTCTATCAACCTGGAAGGTGGGAATGCAGAAACTATGACACTGTTCTTACAGGAACTTGTCGTCGGGCTGGCCACCGGCGCAATTTATGCACTAATTGCCCTGGGCTATACCATGGTGTATGGTATCATTGAGCTGATCAATTTTGCCCACGGCGATATCTTCATGATGGGCTCTCTGATCTCAATTGCTATTCTCGGCCTGTTTGGCATCACCTCTACCTCTCAACCCACGGGGTTGGCTCTGGTGAGCTTGATGGTCGTAGCCTGTCTGGGTTCGATGTTGATATGTGCAGTTATGGGCGTCGTGATTGAGCGCGTTGCTTATCGCCCCCTGCGTAATGCTCCGCGCCTTGCTCCGCTGATCTCGGCCATTGGTGTCTCGCTAATTTTACAGGATGTTGGCAAGCTGTGGAAAGGCGTGACCAACGTCTCTTTCCCGCAAATCTTTCCCCAGATCACCTATGATATCGGACCGGTTACTGTTAGTAGTGTGAATATTCTGGTCATCGTTGTCGCTTTTGTACTGATGGTCGGCCTGCAATTGTTCGTCTCTCGCACGCGTACTGGTCGCGCTATGCGCGCTGTGGCGCAAGACCGTGAGGCGGCTGCATTGATGGGAGTAAACGTCGATCGTATTATTTCGATCACCTTCTTTATCGGCGCTGGATTGGCTGGAGCCGCTGGTTTTATCTACGGTCTGCAGTATGGCAGCACCATCTTCTTCATCGGCCTGCAGCTGGGTCTGATCGCCTTTACCGCAGCCGTGCTTGGAGGGATCGGTAATCTCGTCGGCGCCATGCTTGGTGGCATACTGATCGGTATTATTGATGCACTGGCTACCCTCATTCCTCCCTCTGTTTTGCCTCATGGGGGCGCTCCGTGGCATAATGCCATTATTTTTGCCATTCTTATTCTCATCCTGGTATTCCGGCCATCGGGCCTCCTCGGTCAACAAACACCTGAGAAGGTATAATGATAGGAGCGTAGCGTGTGAGCATCACACATTGTCAGAAATGAGGTAATACAGACGTGTCTATGCCAATAAGCACCCGTATCCTTCGCCTGCCAGGCGATACACGCCAGCTCCTGTTCAAATGGGGCGTGGCGCTGCTTGTGCCGATCATTATTTTTACGTTTGTCTGGAGTGGTGAAACCATTGTCAATCAGGTGTTTCTGGGCTTGCTGTCGCCGGGAAGCTCAAATTATGATACGCCATCTTTGATTCAGGCCGCTATCTTTATTCTCGTTCTGTATGCAACGGTGCTGGCCCTCTCCGGATATCTTGTGGCTGCAGACAGTGGTCGGCGCAAAACGTTGTCCCTGTGGCTCGATATCCTTGTTTTTGTGATCGTTCCCCTCTTGCTCGTCATCACAAATGGTCTGATCCTGGGCCTGGCCCTCTCTGCCATTATCTGGGCCCTGTTCTTCGTTGTGCGCAATCGCGTGTTTCATGCGAAACCCCCCTCTACCCCCGCTTCGGTGGAGGAGCTGGTGTTGAGCGACGTCGAACAGAAATCCCTCCTGATGAGCCGCGCGGTGGCCGCCGGTTTCTGGTTCGCTACGGCGTTTGCCGTTATCTCTCTCGTTGTCGATCTGCTCTTTTTCTTCACTGGACAACTCCCTGCTGTCCTGCTTATCTGGGTCGTTGTGCGTACGTTGTTGCTTCCTGTGGCTGGCTACTTTCTGGGACGGCTAGGAGGCACAATTGCCTTACGTCATGTGATTTCCGCTAAGAAGAATGGGAATGGCGAGGAGGCAGGTGGTGTGGCTAAAGAGAAACAGTTGCAGGTACTTTCTTCTACACGCCTGGGTGAAGAGGCCAGAGATATTGTTCCCAATGACTTACCATTAAGAAGTGGAGGGGCGCAGCGTTTCTATCTGATCCTCCTTGTGGCTTTTTTGCTCTTTTACCCTGTTCTTGATCCCTTTCTCTTTGGCCCTGGCACAGGGGGCCGCCTGGCAGGATATGGAGATGCAGGCTACTACGTTATTCTTGCGCTGGGACTCAATATTGTGGTCGGCTTTGCTGGTCTGTTGGACCTGGGCTATGTTGCGTTTTTCGCTATTGGTTCATACGCCTGGGGTATCTTTGGATCGACGCAGTTCGGCATCCTGACCGGGATTTCTATCAGCCCTCAGGTGTTGTCGGCGCTCTTCTGGCCTATGATTATTGTGACTGCCCTGATCGCCGCTTTCTTTGGCGTACTGCTTGGTGCACCGACGTTGCGCTTGCGCGGTGACTACCTGGCGATTGTGACGCTGGGCTTCGGTGAAATTGTGCCGATTGTCTTCCTGGAACTCGATAAGTATACGAACGGGGCCAATGGTATTGTAGGCGTGAACTCTCCAGCCTTCCCAGGTGTAGATTGGTCTACCGTTACTCCTATCCCCTATTACTACCTGATTTTAGCTTTAATTGCGCTGGTCATTTTTGCGAATATTCGTCTCAGGGATTCACGCCTGGGGCGCGCCTGGATCGCCATCCGTGAGGATGAGATTGCGGCGTCTTCTTCGGGCGTAAATCTGGTGCGAACGAAGTTGTTTGCCTTCTCTGCCGGTGCCTTCTTCGCGGGTATTGCAGGTGCTTATCACGCGGCTAAACTCGGTGGTGTGTCTCCGGATTCTTTCAGCTTTGGTGACTCGGTGATCTACCTGGCAATGGTCGTCATTGGTGGAATTGGCAGTATTCCCGGCGTTATCGTCGGCGCTTTTGTCGTTTACTCCATTAACCAGTTTGTTCTTGCGCAACTGGATACCCTGGCCGCTGATCCTACTAGCATCATACATCCTATCTCTAACGCGATCGTTCAGGTCATTCCTGGTTTTACGTTCGGCAATATCCGCAACCTTGTGTTCGGCATTGTTCTGGTGATTGTGATGATCTTCCGCCCAGAAGGACTCATTCCCAGCGCTCGCAGAAGACGCGAACTGCATCACACGTCGGCTGAGGGGATCGAAGTGAGTTCGTTAGACGCCCCTCCTGGATCCCCGGATCTTGAAGCCGAGATGCATGTTGAATAACGGAAAGTCATGGACCCCCGGCTGAAGCACGGGGGCTTGCAGCATCCCGCAGGGGGTCTGCGAGCCGGAAACATGAGCAGTCTTAGCCAGCAATGGCTCCGTTACGGGAGAAATAGGTACGTTGGGGTGCGAGGCCAGCTCCAACCACTACGGTAGTAGGTTAAACAGAGGTAAGAGTTAACTCAGTGCTTACTACGCTAAACCTTCCAGTAACTTTGACGAGGCCAACTTTACCCTAGCAATAGGAGGTCCGAAAGGACAATCGATCATGAGTAACGTTTTTGTTGTTGATCAAAACCGAGTGCCACTCAATCCGGTACCTGCGGGCAGGGCACGTATCTTGCTCACAGGAGGCAAGGCTGCGGTGCTAAAAAGATGCCCGTTTACGATCATCTTGAAACGCATGGTAGAGACTCCGCAGGTCAAACCGCTCAGGATCAAGCTCGACCCAGGCAGCAAAACCACAGGACTTGCCATTGTCAACGATGCTTCTGGTGAGGTGGCCTTTGCGGCAGAGGTGCAGCATCGCGGCGAACGGATCCGGAAACGATTAACTGAACGACGTGCCATTCGTAGAAATCGCAGGCAACGTAGAACGCGCTATCGCAAGCCCAGGTTTGACAACCGGCGCAACAAAAAGCAGAGCTGGCTTCCCCCATCTTTGGAGAGCAGACTAGCGAATGTACTCACCTGGGTCAATCGCCTGCGAAAACTTTGCCCGATCCGTGCTCTGGGCATGGAGTTGGTCAAGTTTGATATGCAACTGATGGAAAATCCTGAAATAGCTAGCATGGCATATCAGCAAGGTACTTTAGCAGGATATGAGGTACGTGAGTACTTGTTGGAGAAATGGAAGAGGCAATGCGCCTACTGTGGTGCGAAGAATGTCCCTCTGCAAGTCGAGCACATGCTCTCACGAGCAAAAGGCGGTTCTCACAGAGTCAGCAATCTCTGTTTAGCCTGTGAACCCTGTAACCGCAAAAAGGGCACACAGGATATTGGGGAGTTCTTAGCTCACAAACCCGATGTGCTTAAGCGGGTCGTGGCGCAGGCCAAAGCGCCACTCAAGGATGCGGCTGCGGTGAATGCAACCCGATGGGCACTCTTTGAGCGATTGAAGGCGACGGGCCTGCCTATCGAATGTGGCAGTGGAGGCTTAACCAGCTACAACCGAAGGCTGCGAGGATTACCGAAAGAGCACTGGCTAGATGCAATATGCGTGGGCAAGAGCACCCCTCAACGGCTTGCAGTTCAGGGCATTGTTCCCTGGCTCATTACGGCAAAGGGCTACGGCAATCGCCAAATGTGCGGGATCAACGATCTGGGTTTTCCGACCAGGCACCGCCAACGTAAGAAAGTGCATTATGGGTTTCAAACTGGCGAAATGGTCAGAGCCGTCGTGCCATCAGGCAAGAAAGCGGGGGTGCATGTGGGACGTGTCCTTGTGCGTGCTACTGGCTCTTTTGATATCACCACCAGAGCCGGGCGTATCCAGGGTATTTCCTCTCGCTATTGTCAGCCGATTCAGAGAATGGATGGGTATAGTTATCAGCACGGAAAGAAAGGAACGCGCCATTCCTCCCCGGCATAAATGCGCGGGCCTCTTGGCGTGGAACAGGTGAGAGATGCTATGAGCGCAAACAGTAAGGAAATTCAGGATGGTGCGAGCCGCGAGACAGGCAATGTGATGCTGGAGCTCAGCGCGGTGACGAAGCGCTTCGGGGGCCTGGCGGCGGTGGAGGACGTGAATTTGCAGATCAACAAAGGCGAGATCATCAGTGTCATCGGCCCTAATGGCGCGGGCAAAACGACGGTTTTTAATCTGATCACCGGCATCTATCACCCAACTGCTGGTGATATCCGCTTGCAGGGTAGATCGCTGGTCGGCCTCAGCCCCGATCGCGTGCTGGTACGTGGGATTGCGCGTACCTTTCAGAATATTCGCCTGTTCAATAATATGACGGTGATGGAGAATGTGCTCGTTGGCCTGCATACCCAACTGAAGGCGAATGTGCTCGGCTCCCTCTTCCATGTCCCCGGCGTGGTTCGCGAGGAGAAGGCGGCCAGAGAGCGCGCTGTCGAACTGCTCGGTTTCTTTGGACCCGCCCTGGTGGAGCGCCAGGAGGAATATGCGATCAATCTGTCCTACGCCGAACGTCGCCGCGTTGAGGTCGCGCGCGCGCTGGCCGCGAAACCGAAGTTGCTGCTGCTCGATGAGCCCACCGCCGGCATGAATGAGGCCGAGACGCTGGAGGCGGTGAAATACATCCGCCGCTTGCGCGATGAGCTGGGCCTGACGATCCTGCTGATCGAGCATAAATTGGCGGTGACTATGGGCATCTCGGATCGCATCGCCGTGCTCGACTACGGGCGCAAGATCGCTGAAGGGCTCCCCGAGGTGATCCGACGCGATGAACGGGTCATCGCTGCGTACCTGGGTAAGGGGGCCACCACTACTACGCCTGCTGAATCTGAGTCTGAATAAGCATATGTGCCGTTGACGGAAATGATCTTTGACTGGTAGGAAGATAATCAATGGATACAACGAAATCTACGATGTTGCAGCTCTCCCGCGTGAATACCTATTACGGCCCGAGCCACGTGCTGCAAGATGTCTCGCTTGAGGTGAAAAAGGGCGAGATCGTCTGCCTGCTGGGCGCAAATGCGGCTGGCAAGACGACGACGATGAAGACGATCTTTGGCCTGGTGCACCCGCGCAGCGGCTCGATCCAGTTCGAGGGCAAAGCGATCGAACGCAAGCTGACCGGCGATATCGTGACCTCTGGCCTGGCCCTGGTGCCGGAGGCGCGGCGCATCTTCCCTCGCATGACGGTGCTCGAAAATCTGGAGATGGGGGCATTTAGCCGCAAAAATAAGGCGGAGGTGCAGGCCGATATGGAGCATGTCTTCCAGATCTTTCCGCGCATTAAAGAACGTGTGAAGCAGATCGCGGGCACGATGTCCGGCGGCGAACAGCAGATGCTGGCGATGGGACGTGCGATGATGTCTCGCCCCAACATGATCTGTATGGATGAGCCTTCGATGGGACTCTCCCCTATCCTGGTCGAGACGGTCTTCAATACGATCCTGCGCATTCGCGATGAGGGCGTGACCATCTTTCTGGTGGAGCAGAACGCCTCTATGGCGCTCAGCCTTGCCGATCGTGGCTACGTTCTGCAAACGGGCAAGATCGTCTTGAGCGATACCGCCGCTAACCTGCTGACGAACGATCTGGTCCGCCAGGCGTATCTCGGCGGCGCCTAGCGTTCGGGCAGTGTGTATAAAGGGATAGCGCGATGATGGAGATTGCTCCAGTCACCCTGTCAGGTCGCTTCGTACGCCTGGAGCCGTTGCAGAAGAAGCACGCCTTCGATCTATTCGCTGCTGCGCAAGATCCTGTCCTCTGGACCTACATGTCAGCCCATCTCAATGACTCGCCCTCTGCAATCGAGGCGTGGATCTACGCCGCGCTCCGGGAGCAGGCGGTGGGGATGGCGTTGCCATTTGCGATCATCGATCTTGCCTCGGGCAGCGCGGTCGGCTCGACGCGCTACATGACGATCGCTATCAGGGATCGCGGCCTGGAGATCGGATGGACATGGCTGTCGCCTCTGGTGCAGCGCACAGGAGTAAATACCGAGTGCAAGTATCTGCTCCTGCGCCATGCCTTCGAGACCCTCGGCGCCATCCGTGTCCAGTTGAAGACCCATCACGAAAATGTGAAATCACAGCGCGCCATTGAACGCATCGGCGCAACCAGGGAGGGTGTGCTGCGCAATCACATGATCATGCCCGATGGCAGCTACCGCCACTCGGTCTACTACAGCATCATCGAAAGCGAGTGGCCTCGGGTCAAAGGACGACTCGAGGCAAAGATGCAGTAAAACTACTTCTGATCCAGTGCGGCATGCAGCTCGTTGATGCGCTGAACGACCTCCGCCAGCGTCTTGACGCCCAGATCCTCCATGTCCTCGCGCAGCGATTCCAGCCGCTCTAAAAGTTCCAGGTCGTCGTATTCCTCTTCGTCGAAGAAGAACTCGTCTTCTTCAACATGCTTCTTTTTGGGATCTATTTTATTCAAGGTGACTATCCTTTCTATACTGACAATGTAACTATTCGGGTTCTTTCCTTCTTTCCGGACTCTTCGCCGCTCTGCGGCTCACATGCCTTTTATGTGGATGGTGGCGTGGCGGCCGGGGCCGCCACGCCACCATCCACATAAAACCCCTTGTGAAGCGCCTTTGGCGCTGACGAGTCCGGAATCGTTACCTGATTCTAAAATAAGAAAGAAGTGTTGGCGTCTTGATAGCTCCAGCCCGCCTGCGCGTCGTTTCCTGGGTCGACGATGGCTGGCGCTCCCTGCACCTGTCCATTGGCATCTATAGCGACGGTGTAGAGCCCCTTGTCCGCGCTAAGCTGCTTGCCCTGCCAGCTCAAGCGATTGTGCGTGAGAAAGAGAAAGTGCCGGCTGTCGGCGGCCCACGGACTGCTGGCGGCTGGCTGCAACAGCGTTGTGACGGTTGGCACAAATGGGAACGTTTTGTCAGATCCGGCGCTATCGTCGCTCAAAAGCACTTTTTGCTGCCGTCCCGCAATCTGTACCAGCGCCAGAGTATGCGTACCATCGAGCAGCAGGGACTTGCTATCAGGCGACCAGTAGGGTACGCTGCCCTCCTCAGCCGCCACGCTGAACGTGGCCCCGCTGCTGATATCGAGCACGGTATAGCTTGCTCCGGTACTGTATAGAACTTCATTTCCATCGGGCGACCAGGCGAACTGTGTGCACGCACATGTGGTAAGCGGGGTCGTCTGACCATCCATCGCCCGCAACATCAACTCTACGGTCGGCGTGTACGTGCCGGTCGCCTTTTGCGTGCTGACGGCATAAAGGATGTGTGTGTCCTGGTGCCCTGGCTGCCAGAGGACGCGCTCCAGGGATGCTGGAAGCGGGTGACCGGGCAGCGACCCTGTGATGTAATGCTCCTGAGTCCCAGCGATTGTGGTGGTAAAGATGCCGCTTCTGGAAATTCCTAGCACCTTTTGTGTGTTATAAGAAAATGAAGGTATAGCGTATGTCCCCGGTAACACTTTGGCCGCAATGCCCCCTGGCTGGTCGCTCTGAGAGACAACCCAACTGGCCTGGTCGGGACTGGGCGGATTGCTCGTCCCCGTCTGCCGGTAGACCAGCCGTGTCCCGCTCGCATTCCAGATGGGGTTGCTGTAGCGCACGCTGGGACTGGAGAAGGCGATAGTGATCGGCGTTCCACCATCGACACCAACCGTATTGAGCGCGCTGGGCACGTCGCCTATCAGACCCGCATCGCTGTTCAGTTGTCGCGCTGCCGCCGTCCTGGCGAAATCCGCGTCGAGTGTGCGAAAAGTCACGATCTGGTGATTTGGAGACCAGGAGTAGCCAACGACTGGCGGACCATCTGCAACTATGGCGAGGGCATTGGCACCATCAGGATCGATCGTCCAGAGCTGACCGGAGCGCACAAAGGCGATCTCGTTGCTCCCCAGGTGCCCCGGACTGCATGCTGCCAGTGTGACGAGTATCAGCAATGCCAGGAGAAGGATACGCTGCACTTTCATGGAGGCAGTATAAGCCCTGGCCTCGGTATGGTCAAGAGTTCCTTTTGTACTGGGTGAGCATTATTCCCATCCCTACATTGGTCGATTGGTGAGATTTTACTTGACAGACTTTGTGTGATATCCTTTTTTATAGGGGATGGAGTTGCTGGCGAGATGCGTTCAGGTGAACTGAACACCAGGAAATTATCTATGAAACCTATACATTTTCCTCTCATACATTTTAGAATAAAAGAAGAGCCGCTTGAAAAACGCTATGTGCTAGATACCATCTTGGGAATTGTCGCCCCACTTCTTATTACTGGCGTCATCTACCTGTTCCAACTCTACCCGAAGATTCCAGATATCTCTATTATCTATCTGCTGGTGGTGCTGAGCCTGGCGAGCACGCGCGGGCGTTATTCAGCGATACTGGCTTCGGTTACCGCCTTTTTCTCTTTCGACTTTTTTCTTGTCCCGCCACTTTTCAGGTTTACTATTACGAAGTTCGAGGAGTGGCTGGCGCTCTTTATCTTTCTGGTAACTGCGGTGATTACCGGACAACTCGCGGCCTCTCTCCGCAAGCGCGCTCAGCAGGCCAGCCAGCGCGAGAACGAGACGCGCGCGTTGTACGATCTGCTCAGCGCGATGACGCGCGAGGTGAGCCTTGAAAACCAGCTCACAATCGTGGCGCGCGCGATCGTCAAGAACTTCTCTTTCGCCGGCGTTCGCGATTGCACTATCCTCTTGCCCGACAAGCAGGGCAAGCTCACTATACAGGCCGATGCCTCCCTGCCACAGGTCACGCTCTCGCCTGATGAGGTACAGACGGCGGCGGCTGTCATGCACGAGGGTAAGATCGTGGATATCTATCCCGCCCTGACGCTCTCTCATGGTGCGCACTGGTTCAGGCGCGTCACACAGGCAAAGCGCTCCGGGCCTTACTATATGCGCATGATACCGCTCCAGATGGGTCAGCAGGTAGTTGGCGTCATGCGCATCTTGATGCGGGATACACCGGAACGCCTTATCCTCGAACGTGGGTTCGACGCCGGAAAAGAGCCTATCAGCACGCGAACGGCCTTTTTCTGGACCTTCCTCGACCAGGCGACCTCGGTGATTGAGCGCGACCGCCTGCGTCGCGAGAGTATGCGTGTCGAGCTGTTGCAGCGCACCGATGCGCTGCGTGCGGCCCTGCTCTCCTCGGTCTCGCACGACCTGCGCACGCCCCTGTCATCAATCAAGGCGGCGGCTAGTAGTTTGCTTCAAGAAGATGTACAATGGGATGAAGAAGAACGGCGCAGCTTTGCGCAGGCGATCGAGCGCGAGGCTGATCGGCTCAATCGCTTCGTGGGGAATCTGCTCGATATGACGCGTATCGAGGGCGGAGCGCTCAAGCCGGAAAAAGAGTGGTATCCTATAGAAGAGTTGATCCACGATGTGTTGGGACACATGCAGTTTTCGCTGCAGGGCCACGAAGTGCATACCTGCATCCCTGACGATCTGCCGCCCGTGGAGTTTGACTACTTGCAGATGGACCAGGTGCTGACAAATCTGATCGAGAATGCAATCCGCTATACGCCGCCCGAGTCTCCGCTAGAGATCTCAGTGCAAATGCTGGATGGTGAGATGAATGTGAGCATCGCGGATCGCGGCCCTGGTATTCCGCCGGCTGATATAGAGCGTGTCTTTGACAAATTTTATCGCGTGCTTAGCGCCGCGCGCAAGAAGAATATCAGTGGTTCGGGCCTGGGCCTCTCGGTCTGCCGGGGACTGGTCGAGGCGCATGGTGGCCGCATCTGGGCCGAGAATCGGGCCGGTGGTGGAACCGTTTTTCGCTTTACTTTGCCTGTAAGAAAGGTGGAAGAACAGATTCATGAGTAAGAGTGGTGCCCGTATCCTCGTGGTGGATGACGAAATTGAGATTATGCGCGCGCTGCAACGTAGCCTGAGCGCACACGGATACGAGGTGTTTACGGCTGGCAGCGGCGAAGAAGCTCTGGAAGAGATCGCGCGTCATCGACCCGATCTGATGCTTCTCGATCTCGGCCTGCCGGGCATTAGCGGCCTGGAGGTGTGCAGACAGGTGCGCGCGCAGTCGAATCTGCCCATTATCGTGCTATCGGTGAAGGACGCCGAGCGCGACAAAGTTCATGCCCTCGATCTAGGCGCTGATGATTACGTCTCTAAGCCGTTTAGCGTGAATGAGGTGCTGGCCCGTGTGCGTGTGTCCCTGCGCCACTCCGCGCAGGTGCAGTCTGGCACCGAGCCGCGCTTTACCGCTGGTCCGCTGACCGTCGATTTCGCACAGCGCCAGGTCTTCGTCAATGAGCGCGAGGTCAAGTTGACGCCGACCGAGTACGATCTACTCAAGGTGCTGATCAAGAGTAACGGCAAGATCATGACGCGCCAGATGTTGCTATCACAGGTCTGGGGAACCGGCTATGGGGCCGAGGCGCACTATCTGCATGTCTACGTCGGCCAGTTGCGCCGTAAAATCGAGCCAGATCCTGCTCATCCTCGCTTTATTCTCACGATCTCCGGCGTGGGCTATCGCTTCAGCAGCGACGATTGAGGCGCTCAAGTTCTACGCTTGAACGTCTCGTACAACACTGTTACCACTGCTTCAACAGGTGTGCCACCTTGCCCTCAGGCGTTATCTCGTAGCGCACGCGATCGGGGTTGATATCCTTGAAGCGCTCGCTGTTGTCTGCCGCGACGACCGTGTCGCGAGGATGGACCTGCTGCCAGATCAGGTTGGCGATGTCGGGATCGCCCTGCAGATAGACGTAGGTACGTTTGGGGACGTGCGATTTTACCACGAGTCCTTCGGCCCTGGCAAAGCTCTGTTTCGCTCCCTGGTCTTCCAGGTAGGGATCGACGATCTCCAGCATGCGTGGCGCTGTGGTGCGCATCCCCGCCTTCCCGATATACACAAACATAATGGGTCTGTGTCGCTCGTCGGCATTGTTGACGGCGGCGCGCACCACGGCCTCGTTTTTCTTGCTGTCGGGCAGCAGAATAGCCAGCACGGAGTTGGGCAGCGCCTCTTCTATGCGCGTCGCCACGACCGAGACTGGAACGCGCCCGGCCGTGCTCGATCGCCGGTTGTTCACATAAGCCACTCCCATGCCTACGAGCGCGACGCTCCCGCCAAACGCGGTCGCCAGTGGCTTCGATACGAGGTTTGTTGACCACGCGGTGGCGACCAGGAATGTGGTGAGAATACCCAGGAAAAAGTCGATCTTGAACCAGAGCCCCTTGACCTCCGAGGCTGTAGTATGGGGGCTTCCCGCTACTTCGCTTTCAGCGCTCGCGGGGGCGCTACTATTCGAGATCTGTAGATCGTGCGCTGTGACGATCTTTGTCTGGTCAGCGCTATGCACCTGTCCGTTCAAACTCTCTTGTGCAGGTATCACCTGCCCGATCGTGCCCCTCCACGCAGTTGCCTCTGTCATGGACGCCATCTTGCGTACGCGCCGCCAGTCGCGTGCGCGCACAATGTCCAGTCCCAGGCAAGTAAGTGTGAATGCGCCCAGCAGTCCGAATGCGTACATATCTCCTAGAATGTTGATGTTCCCCCGGACTGCGATCAGGATTATAATGGGAATGCCTGTCGCTAGCGCGATAGAGAAGTGAGGTGAATTGCGTAGTTTGTTGCGTCGCAAGATAAAAGCTGGCAGAAACTCCATACGCGAGAGTGCGATAAAGACGTGGTAGGCACCGATGATAGCTGTGTTACTGGCGAATACAAGCAACGCGCTGGCGCTGATAGCTACCTCTATTTGCAAAAAGATATTGCCCCAGTGTCCCGCGAGCAAGGAGATTAGTTGCGTCGAGAGCACCGGGTCCCTGGCTTCTGGTGTGAGAAGGAGCGTGGATAGTATGGTTAGCATCGGACTTGTGAGCCCAATAGTTAAAACCACAAGTAAGAGCGCTATTCCAGCGACCTTCTTATGTGGTTGCTTCATAACAGGTGAGAGTTGCGAGATACTCTCCAGGCCTGAGAATGCCAGGAAAGAACCTGCGAAGCCCATGAGGAAGGTCAAGGGAGTTAATGCGTGACTGGCAAACATTTCGGGAATCAGCGCGAGAAAAGCTCCTATGGAGAGATGGGTAAAAACGGTGTATAGGATCGCAAGATCGCTCAGAAACGCAATCACTGCTCCTACCAGGCTTACGCGGGCACTCTCACTGATACCGACCCAGTTCAGGACACCGAGCAAGATGAGGATGCACACAGTGATCCATAGGGCGAATGGACTGATAGCTGGTATGACAACGCTGAAATAGAGTATCCCTGACAGGCAACTGATAGCCGCCGTCAAAAAGTAGTCTACCAGGATAAACATGCCGCCTAGCGCCCCAAACCAGGGATTGAGTGCCTGCGCTGCCACAGTCACAACGCCACCACCTTGAGGGAAGCGATGAGTTACTTCGGCATATTTTAATGTGAGTAGGATAAAAACAGACATCGTTAAAAGTACAAAAAAACCTGCAAGTCCCTCTATTCCTGGCGTCTGGTACAGGATGCCGGGAACATAGTAGATGGAGGTTCCGATATCTGCGAAGACGACCGCCCAACAAAGAATAGGACCGAGCATATTACTCTTTTCATGTGTATGCTCGTCTGTTTGCGTGCCGTGCGATGTTTCCGGGGCCACAGAGTCCTGTGCCATATGCTCCTGTTATCCTTTGGATCGGGAGCGACGCTGCTCCGAATAACGCCCGCCTATCTCTCGCCTCACGTTGCTAAGATAGACCTAGTTTATAGTGTAGCACACGGACATTGACAAGTAAATCTTGAGCGAATTTTTAGTGTTATATTTGCTTCCTTCAGAATTTCTTGAGAGAGTGATGTTCCCTCTTTTACGAAGTCCTGTTTCGACTCTTGCGTTTTCCTGTTTGAAGCTGTAGAATCAAGTATGGTTCCACATGTATCAGGTTCCGTGGGATCTCGCCGGATCGGTGATTAGTCCTCCATCCAGCCATGTATTCCATGATGCCAACCCCCAAGAAAGGTAGCACAAAACCGAATGACCATAACTACTCGACCACGCACGATCGGCGAGTTGCGTGAAAGTGGATATAAGGTGCTTACTGTCAAGGAAGAGATGCGCAAAAATCTGGTTCAGAAGATCCGCGCAGGCGAAGACCTGTTCCCTGGCATTATCGGTTACGAGGATACGGTTATTCCTCAGATCGAGAATGCCATTCTTTCAGGTCAGGATATCATCTTTCTTGGCGAGCGTGGTCAGGCCAAGACCCGCATGGCACGCAGCCTCGCCAATTTGCTGGATGAGGAGGTGCCGATAATCGCTGGCTGTGAGATTAACGATAATCCTTTCGCACCTATCTGTAAAGCCTGCCGCGATAAGGTAGCGTCCCAGGGCGACCTGGTAGAGATCGCCTGGCTCCCCCGCGATAGGCGCTACGGCGAGAAGCTCGCCACGCCCGACATCACGATCTCAGACCTTGTAGGTGAGGTAGACCCTGTGCGCGTGGCGGAGGGACGCTATCTCTCAGATGAATTGACGATCCACTACGGAATGATTCCGCGTACGAATCGTGGCATCTTCTGTATTAACGAATTGCCCGACCTCGCCGAGCGCATTCAGGTTGGCTTGCTGAACATCATGGAAGAGCGCGATGTGCAGATCCGTGGCTACAAGATCCGCCTCCCGCTGGATGTCTACGTCGTCGCCAGCGCGAACCCCGAGGACTATACCAATCGCGGTCGCATCATTACGCCATTGAAGGACCGCGTGGGCTCGCAGATCCGCACGCACTATCCCAACGATGTCGAGCACGAAATTCAGATCATGGAGGCCGAAAGCAGCCACTTCTTGACTGAGGGCATGGAGATTATCGTTCCTCCCTTTATGAAGGAAGTGATCGCTGAAGTGACGCAACTGGCGCGCCGCAGCAATGACATCAGCCAGCGCTCTGGCGTCAGCGTGCGCGTCTCGGTCTCGAACTTCGAGAACGTCTTGAGCAATGCTACCCGTAGAGCTCTGCGCCTTAAAGAGCGCAATGTTGCACCGCGCGTGAGCGACCTCTCCGCCATCATCGCCTCGACGACCGGCAAGATCGAGCTGGATGCCGTGGGCGACGTCAAAGAGGATCGCATCGTGCAGAAGCTGGTCAACGCCGCCATTCTGCGCGTCTTCGGTGAGTACTTTGAAGCCCGCGAGTTCGATCAGCTCGTGGCAGGCTTCGAGCGTGGCCTGAGTGTCCAGGTGGGCGACGATATGCCCTCGATGGAGTACGTCAATCAACTGTCGAAGGTCGGTGGTCTGAGCAAGGCGATCGATAAGCTCAATGGCCGTGGTAGCCCCGCTACTATCGCCTCATCCGTCGAGTTCATTCTCGAAGGGCTCCACCTGAACCGTCGTCTAAATAAGGAAGATGTTCGTGGTAAGATACGCTACCGGCGCTAACCGGCTCTCAGGAACTCTAGCGCCAGTGCTACGCTATTAAGGAATAACCCGACATGTTCGAACGCTTTTACAGGAAACGCTATGGGTACTCGCGCTGGGATGGGACGCAGCGTATTGAAGGTCTGGATGCAGATGATATCCTGAAAGCCCTTTCCGACGATTACCTGGAGAATGGCAACTTGCAGCAGGCGCTAAAGCGCTTGATGCAGGATGGCGTTCGTGGTGAAAATGAGAATCGTACGATGGGGCTGCGCGAGATGATGGAGCGCATGCGCAATCAGCGCAACCAGCAGCTCAATCGCTACAATATGGCCTCCGGCGTGATGGACGACCTGCGCGAGAAGCTTGAGGAGATCAAGCGCATGGAGCGCGAAGGCATCCAGAATCGCCTGAATAATCCTCCTGGCGAGCAACAATCCCAACCAGGCCAGGAGGGCCAGCAGGGACAAGAGGGTCAGGAAGGCCAACAATCAGGCAATCAACGGCAGGAAGGTCAACAGGGACAACAATCCCGGTCCAGGCAATCAGACCAGCAGGGGCAATCTGATCAAGGCGGGGACGATGGTCTCACGCCCGAGCAGAAGCAGCGTATGCTGGAGATGATTGCGAAGCGCAAGCAGGACTACCTGGACCAGCTTCCCCAGGATATTCCCGGCCAGATCAAGGGTCTCTCCGAGTATGACTTCATGGACGAGGAGGCCCGCGAGAAGTTCAACGAACTGATGCAGAGCCTGCAACAGCAGATGATGCAGCAATTCTTCCAGGGCATGCAGCAGTCTCTGCAAAATATGACCCCCGAGGATATCGCGAAGCTGCGTGAGATGATCCGTGACCTCAATAAGATGCTGCGCGAGCGCCAGGAGGGCCGCGAGCCCGACTTCGACTCCTTCATGCAGAAGCACGGCGAGTACTTCCCAGGCGTGAACTCGCTGGACGATCTGATCGAGCAGATGCAGATGCAGCAGGCGGCGATGCAGGGCATTATGGAGAATCTCTCGCCGGAGCAGCGCCAGGAATTGCAGGATCTCATGGAACAACTCATGGGAGATGATCGCATTCGCGTGGATATGATGGAGCTGGCACAGAATCTCGAAACCCTGGCTCCCATGGAGCAGATGCGCACACGCTTCCCCTTCCGTGGCAACGAATCCATGCCGCTCAACGAAGCCATGCGTATGATGAATCGTCTGCAACAGATGGAGGGCCTGGAGGACCAGTTCAACGAGGCCCGTCGCCTGGATGATATCGAGGCCATCGATAGCCAGAAGGTCAAAGACCTGCTCGGCGACGAGGAGTACCAATCAGTCGAACAGCTCAAAGAGCTGATGAAAACGCTGGAAGAAGCAGGCTACATCCAGAAAAAAGGCAATCGCTGGGAACTGACCGCACGCGGCATTCGCAAGATCGGCCAGAAGGCCCTGCAGGACATCTTCAACAAACTCAAGCGCGACGGCTTTGGTCGCCACGTCAGCCCCTATCGCGGCGTTGGTGGCGAGCGTATCGATGAAAGCAAACGCTACGAGTTTGGCGATCCGTTCCTGCTCGATCTGGAAAAGACGCTAATGAACTCCCTTCATCGTCGTGGCACAGGGACGCCGGTGCAACTGGCAAAAGAGGATTTCGAGGTCTACCGTACCGAGTTCATCACGCAGTCCTCGACCGTGCTGATGATCGATATGAGCCTCAGCATGATCTACAACGGTTGTCAGCAGGCGGCGAAAAAGGTTGCCGTCGCGTTGGAGAGCCTCATTCGCTCGCAGTTCCCGCGCGACAATCTGTATATCGTTGGCTTCTCGTTCATCGCCCGTGAATACAAGCCCAACGAACTGATCGAGATGAGTAGCTACGACAACGATCGCGGCACGAATATGGCCCACGGCCTGATGCTGGCTCGCCAGCTTCTGGGGCGCCATCGCGGCGTCAACAAGCAGATCATCATGATCACCGATGGCAGCCCGACCGTCTGGTACGAAGAAAAATACGGTGGCTGGCAGTTTGCCTACCCGAGTCCCTACGCTGAACAGCAGACCCTGCTCGAAGTTCAGCGCTGCACTCGTGATGGCATCACTATCAACACCTTTATGCTCTACGACGATGAGTGGATGGCCGCGTTCGTCAATCAGATGGCCGAGATCAATCACGGTCGCACCTTCTACGCGGATAGAGACAACCTCGGCGAGTATCTGCTGGTTGATTATCTGAATAGCAAGCGCAAGTTCATCTCGTAATGCTCGCAGGGCGACCCTCGCGGTCGCCCTGTATGTGTCGTCCTGCGAGCCAATTCATCGTATTGTGGAGGTTGTGGAAATGGTTGAAGGTCTATCTGAAAATTTTATTGCGGGTCTACGCCAGCTTGATCTCTCGCTAAGCGATCAACAGCTCGCACAATTCGTCCGTTACCAGCAAGAGCTGCTCGACTGGAATACACGCTTCAATCTAACGGCGATTACCGATCCCGAAGATGTACAGATGAAGCACTTCTGTGATTCGCTCTCCCTGCTTGTCGCCTACAATCGTCCACAGGCGCGTCTGCTCGACATCGGATCGGGTGCGGGCTTTCCCGGCGTGCCGTTGAAGATTGCGCGCCCCGAGTGGAAGATTACCCTGCTCGAAGCAACGGGCAAAAAAGTAACGTTCCTGCGCCACATCATCGAGACCTTGCGCCTCGAAGGCATCGTAGCCATACAGGGGCGGGCCGAGGAGCTCGCGCACCAACCGGCCTATCGCGGCGCATTTGATCTGGTGACGGCGCGCGCAGTCGCCTCGCTCTCCACGTTGTTGGAGTATAGCGCGCCCTATTGCCGCGTCGGCGGCGCGATCATCTTCCCGAAAAAAGGCGAGCTTGCGAATGAGCTGCTGCACGGAAAAAGAGCTGCCGGACAGCTCGGCGCGCGCTTCAAGGCCGACCTGCTAGTGCAGATCCCCGACCTTGCCGATGGGCGTCGTCTCCTCGTCTGGGAGCAGCAGAAGCCCTGTCCGGCGCAATTTCCACGCGCCGGAACTGTGATGGCGAAGAAACCATTGGAGTGAAAGCGAAACGTCGTAAAGAGGCGGTAGTGAGCGCATATATACCGCCATCGCAAGCGCTATCTCATCGCATTTCTGGGATAGCGCGTATCGTATTCAGGCATGTTCAATATATCCCTCACCTGAATCGTCTTGCCGCGCTGTGGGCTGACCGAGATCATTGCAAGAGGCGTCTCCAGCAGCTCTTCCAGGCGTTTCAGGTATGCCTTCGCGGCGGCTGGTAGTTCGTCGTAGTGGGAGATCCCGGAGGTGCAGCTCTGCCAGCCCTCCACCTCTTCGTAGATTGGCTCGCACGCCGCGAGATCGTTGAGGGTCGCCGGCAGGCTGTGGATAATATTGCCATGCAGGCTATACGCGGTGCAGATCTTGATCGTCGGGAAGGTATCGAGCACATCGAGCTTGGTGATGACGGCCATGTCCAGCCCATTAAGCTGAGCAACGTAACGCCCGGCCACGGCGTCGAACCAGCCGCAGCGCCGCTCGCGTCCCGTATTGGTGCCGTACTCGTGGCCGCGGTCGCGCATCTCTATGCCGATTGCATCGAACAGTCCGGTCGGCATGGGACCGCTGCCCACGCGCGTAGTATACGCTTTATAGACACCGAGCACGCGGTCGATCGAGCGCAGGGGCAGCCCGGCGCCAACGGCAGCGTTGCCCGCCAGCGTCGATGAGGATGTAACGAAGGGATAGGTGCCAAAGTCGATATCGAGCAGCGCACCCTGGGCTCCTTCCAACAGAATCGTCTTGCGGTCGAAGAGCGCATCATGCAGCATCTTCTGCGTATCTGCGATATGCGAACGCAGCTGCAGTCCGTAGCCAAAATACTCACCATGAATCTCTTCGAGCGATAACGGGGGTTGATTATAAATTTGCGTGATCATACGATTTTTTTGTTGTAGGATAGTGGAAAGCTTGGCTCGAAATGCATCTACGTCCAGCAGGTCCGCCATACGAACACCTGAGCGCGCGTGTTTATCGACATACGCGGGCCCGATGCCCCTCTGCGTGCTATCGATCTTATCGGTCCCCCGCGCCTCTTCCTCAAGGCGATCAAGTAAAAAATGATAGGGCATCACGACATGCGCGCGCTCGCTGATGTACAGGCGCGAGACATCGACACCCTTGCTCTGTAGTTCTTCCATCTCGGCGATCAGACCTTTGGGGTCGACGACGACGCCGTTGCCGATAATACAGGTCGTGTTAGGATAAAGAATGCCCGATGGGACGAGCCGAAACGAGAACTCGCTTTTTTCATGTACGACGCGATGTCCCGCATTGCTGCCGCCCTGATAACGCACAACGAAATCCGCTTGCATCGAGAGTTCGTCGATGATCTTCCCCTTCCCCTCGTCTCCCCACTGTGCTCCAATAACTGCAACTACCACCATGATATGTTCCTCTTTGCTTTCTAGGTTCTTCTTGCCGTGGTACCGTAACAACGTACGCCCGTGTCACATTACCCCAAAAATTTGGAGCGTGTCAATAGCTACTGCTGCTGAATGTAATTCAACAAGAGCTGGTCGGTAATCTGTTCGATAGGCGCCCGGTCGTCTGTAAAGACGATGCCGCCATCCGCGTGACCCACCGTAACGACAGGCGACACTTCACTGGCTACCTGTCCCATGACAGAGTTTGGGTCGAACTGGGCGAGATTTTTGCGAAACGTCTCTATCGAGGTCGGCTGTATCGTTGCCATAATCTCCGTGTTAAATGTTCCAGGAACGTTGAACAGATACACACTGGGGAAGACCTGCTTCATCGTGTTCACGAACGCCTGCACCAGGCGATAATCGTGGGTAGTGTGTGCCGTGTTAAGCACAACGACTCCCATGGGTGACAGGTGAGAACGAATTTCGCTAAAGAACTCGCGCGTGGTGAGCTGAAATGGAATGTACGGCTGTTGAAAGGCATCGATGGCGACAACATCATAATGTTCATGCGTCGTGGCGATAAATGCGCGTCCGTCCTGGACGTAGACATGTAGATTCGGCTCGTTCATGCCGAAATACTTACGCCCTACATTGACGATTGCTGGATCTATCTCTACACCATCTATGGGGACCGGGCCGTACACCTGTGTGAACTGATGTGCGATGGTCCCGCCTGCCAGGCCAATGATGCCAACACGGTGCAATTGCTGCGGCGTGAAGCCTGGATTGAAATATGGCGCGGCCAGGAAATAGTCCCAATACCAGCCGGTGAGCACTCTGCTGGAGTCTGGATAGTAGATGGAGTGGATGGCCTCTCCTTCATTCAGAATGAGCTGCCGTGTTCCGTCGGGGAGCTGTGTCACCTGGATATAGTTATAGAGCGATTCCTGATCATACTTTAAATAGGGGATATCTTTGAGCGGGCCCAGTGGTACTATCAGGGCGAGCGCTACGAAGACGAAGGCGGGTCGCCAGCGCCAGCGCATGCCCCAGAGGGATGCGGCGAAGAGCAGAACGCCGAGGATAAGAAAGGTGCGGCGCACTCCAAAGGTTGGGATCAGCCACAGCACCGGCAGAAAGGCACCCAGGATGCTGCCAGCAGTAGAGATGGCGTAGAGAGATCCGCTGGTACGCCCGCTCTTCCCCACGTCCTTCGTCATAATGCGAATGGCGAACGGCGAGACCAGCCCCAACAGCGTCACCGGAATGGCGAAGAGCAGCACCGTCCCGAGCAACGAACTGAGGAAGGCGCTCACTGATACCTGCGAAATCGCCTGGACCGACCAGGAGAGCACGCCCTGGCTGACGAAAGGGATCAGCGAGGTCGTAAGCGCGGCCATCGCTGTTATCGCACAGAGCATCTGCGCCGAAGGGTAGCGATCGGCGAGACGGCCACCGAGAAAATAGCCGATAGTGAGATAGATCAGAATCAGGCCGATCAGCACCGCCCAGATATACAGAGAGGTTCCAAAGTAGGCCGCCAGCAGGCGCGATGCGCACATTTCGAGCGCCAGGCTGGTCATTCCACTGATAAATACCAGCACGATCAGAAAATATTTCACTCGTCCTCCGTATTACTGAGCCGTCGGCAGAAACTGGTATTTGACGAGCATGTTGACGAAGTACTGTTGTTTCACCGAGTCAAACTGATTGCTTCCGTCGGGTGCCTGCAGCTCGATAATATACGCCTTGCCCTGGTAGACCGTTGCATACACCTCGACGTGTACCGGCTGATTCTGATCGTCATTGAAGCTGGTCGCGACCGCGTACCACGGCGCTCCCCCTATTGTAGCATTTGCAGCGGGCGGAGGGGTAGGTTGCGCATACCCTGGTTTGGCGGCGAAGTTGGTTTGCAGATCGTTCATAAGCACATCGGTTGCGCTGGCGTTCGTCGCCCCTGACGCCTTGAACGCGGCGTCTATCTCTGGCATCGTTGGGTTAGTGAACTGAACGCCTGAGCTGTTCGCAGCGGGCGTGCCCTGCCAGTCCGCCGGGAACTCCGTCATAAAGCCGTACTGGCTACAATTGGTGCCGCACCAGGCGAAGCCGGCGTCCGGGGCTGGCGTTGGCACAGCGGTAGGCGAGGGCGTTGGCGACGGCGCGACAGTGGGCGAGGGCGTCGGCGATGGTGCGACGGTGGGTGAGGGCCTGGGAACGGCGGTGGGCGTTACCGTTGCCTGATTCGCAGCCGATCGATTCATCAATACAACCGTTGTGATAGCGACTGTGCTGATCAGCAAGACGACCAGCGTGATGCAGACGATCAGGATGACCGGGTTGGCGGGCTGCTTCTGTGGTGGCGTAGGTAGTTCTCTGCCCTGCATCCCATAAGTATTGTGGTTATAACCCGTTGTGGGGGGATAGTTTTGTGTCGGTGCGGGACCGTTGTAGTTGCCGGTCTGAGACGGGTACGTCTGCGGGCCTACCTGCGAACCGAACTGTCCAGGCGTTGGATAATGGGTGAGAGGCTGCGCATCTGGAAATGCCTGCTGAAGATAGCCTGAATGTGGTGCCTGGCCCCAGGCATTCTGCTGGACCGGTGGGATCGCCTCGGTTGCATCGTGATAGAAACCTGTCTGCTGATGGGGACCAGGAAGGGGCGAAGGTGCCGGAGCGGACGGATCGCTGGTGGGCATACGTGTGTTCAGTGCTTGCGAAGGAGGTCCCGGATAATAACTATTTGATCCATCTGGCGTATATGGCGTGTGGTACGTGCGCAGCAACCCACTGCGAGGTGAAGGCATGCCTTCCATCTCTACAGGCTGCGACGGAGGCGGCGTCGAAAGCGGATTGCCGCACCGCCCGCAAAATGCCTCACCTGGCCTTACCTCATTGCCACACTTTGGACATTTCATCAAAAAATCCTCGCTCCTGGTTTGCTCTGGCGTCTTTTGCTCACGCCATGCCGCACCATTATAGCGTAAAACCCCTCGCGTGGCTAGTAGGGGCCCAGCCTTGCGCGGGCCCATTGGTGCCAGGCAGGCTCCCAGGGTCCGCGCAAGGCTGGGCCCTTACGGTAAACTTTCGAACTGAATGGAGACAGTGTGCAGGCCGTTGTGCGCATAGTGATGATAGGCGATCATCGGTGCCGATGCGATGCGCTCGTCGACTGATTGTTCCTGCTTGAAGGGGCCGCTCACAATCAGCCAGACCCAGGGGATCTCTTGCTCTTGATTGACGCGCCGCATATTCTCGCGATCGGTGCTGCTTGCCCGTGGAAAGCCAGTCGGGTGACTGTGATAGGCACCGATGATCCGTCCTGGATACGCAAGTTCGATCCCTAAAAGCTCTTCCGGGTCGAACTCGAAGTAGACGGGCGAGGCAAAAGTGTTGCGGAGCGAATGGGCCTGCTCCACGTGCCAGTTGCCTTCTTCATCGATCGTGCCCAGGAGAACTCCGCATGCCTCGATGGTCGCCCGCCGGTAGATATCCGCGAGTAGCGTCTGCCTGGCTTCACTGCTGATAGTTATCTGTGCGTTTGCTCGTTTTGTCATCCACATATAAAGGCGACTCTGTGTCGCGCGCCCCCAGCTTTCGCAAAGAATGGTTTTATCTCCGTTCGGTCATCGGTACTATTCGCGGTGTTCTTTCTCATCACGATGTTCCTTGACCATTTCGATCACGACCGCCAGACAAATGATGAAGGGAGCATCGACGCCAGGGGCTACATCGACGGCGTAGCTATCGCGGAAGATCGAGAATTGGCGCCCGATCTGCGCCAGGAGATTGCCGTAATCGTCGCTGACGGTAAAGTTCCAGCGCCAGATATCGCCCTGAACGTGGAACGTCATGCCGTTGTCGCCCTGCACCTTGAAGCGCTCGCCGAAGATGCGCAATTGCTCGTGGACACTGGCCCAGTGCTCGCCGTTGCGGTAGATCTCGTAGTGCGGTAAGAGCGAAAGCACACGCTGCTTGATCTGAGCCAGCTCCTGCCCACTATAGCGATCGTACATCACCAGGTTATCGCCGATATGAAAAAACTTGCCGCGTATCTCGAAGACCGGGTTGCCTGCATCATCGCGCACAACAAACGCCTCAGTCAGGCTCCAGGCGCGTTCTCTCAGGTGAAAGCGCATAATAGAAACACTCCTTACAGCTTTGCTATCTCTTTTTGACTTGCAGAAATTGTTCCGCGCTGTAGTTTCGAAGGTCGCCAATATGTAATACGGTCAGGTCGGGAGCAAAGTTGTCCGGCTTGTCGCCCAGCGCGTATTTCCCCTGCATAACGAAGACGGCAGTCACGAGATCGCCCAATGCCGCCTTGACATCGGCCAGGATATCCGGCTTGTCATCAATGATCACATAATGATCGCCCGGATAAGCCTTCATGATCTCGTCCAGGTGCTCCTGCTTGTGGATGTAGAGGAGCACGCGGCCCTGTACGGCCTCCGCCAGCTCGCTATTAACTATCTTCTCGGCCTGGAAGAACTGATCGCCGTCCGAAACGATGACCGCCGTCCCCAGCGTACTTAGATAGCGCAACGTCTCCAGAGCGTCTGGATATAGCTTGCGGAAAAACGGATAGTTATCGAAGAGTGAATGTACGTGGCGATAGGTCTGTTCGTCCATCTCCGAGAGCGGCGTCTGCTCGCGCAAGCGGGCCAGCGCGAGAGGAATATCGACGACGCCCGTTTCGTGGCGCGCCTGTTCGTAGAGGTCCCAGAAGCGTTGTGCCAGCCTGGGGCCTAATTCCACCTGGATATGTTCGGCCAGGTCCGCTTTAATATCATCGTTGGCCAGCAAGGTATTGTCAACATCGATCCAGAAAACAAGTGTTGGCATATGCATCTCTCTTATGCTGTTAATTATGAGCCCCAGAGTATCCCCTGTGCTCAATCAATAGTTATTGTGTATCCTATCACAATTATCTAAAAACGAAAGCCCTTGACAAATAAACTCTACATTCCATAGCACATGATCGTCGAGAAGGTGTCAAGATTAAGAGGAGGAGAGGGTGTAAACTTGTGCTTTACACCCTCTCCTCCTCTTATTTTACCGGTCAACGTCGAATGGTTTTACCACTCAACTACCCGGCCTCCATCATCAACCACTTCTACCATTTCTTGTGTTTTCCATGATATGGAGCGTTCGCTGGTGTCGTCTGACCCGCAGAAGCAGGCGGTGTCATCTGGTTGGCTGCGGGAGTCGCGGTGGCCTGAGTCGAACCAGTGGTGGTACAAGTCGTAGCAGCCGGGGCCGTAGCGGCAGCATTGCCAGTTGCTGGCGTCGTGGTTGTAGCAGCAGCGGCAGGTGTGCCGGTGGTGCAGGCCGTGGTGCCCGTAGTAGCTGTGGCCGTGTTCACAGTGCCCAATGTGGCCGTGGCCGTTGTGCCGTTACTCGTGACGCTGCCACATCCAACGACTGCATTGTTCTGCGCTGGATCTTCTACGACGAAGAACCAGGTGGCAGGGATCGCCGTTGCATTCACATTCTGGACTGTCAGGTTAAACGCAGCCATGCTGCCGTTATCCAGGACGGTCGTGTTGCTGGTCAGGACTGTGCCAGTGCAACTACCGGAGACGATCGCCTCTGTGACCTGCGTATTGGGATGGTTGGCGTAGGTAACATTTGTTTGCACGGCGGCATTGACCCCATTGTTGTCCAGTTGGAAACTCGCGTTGCCCGTGGCGAGTTGCTGAACGCCACCCGCGCCCGTGCCAGCACCCGCGCCCGTGCCAGCCGCTGCACCGGCCCCGTTAATGGTCGCGGCAATCACGACGCCATTGCCATCCATTTGCACCGTCACAGGGTTGGGCTTGTTGAGCAAAGCCTGGCAGTTAAGGTTGGTATAGGACTGCATGAAGCGATTGGTCAGGAATGTAAAGAGCGAGTTCGCGGCGTCGGCGGCAGGCGTGGTCGCGTTTATCGTGAGCGGCATATCCAGTTGTATACGTGGCAGACCGGTATTCACCAGGTTTTGACAATACGTTGTGCCGCTGGCCTGCTGCGCGTTCGCTGCGGGCGCCTGATCGGAGCCTCGGCGATAGAGGTTCGTTTTGGTCAGGCTCGGGTTGTTATTGTTCAGGGTCATCGGGTCGGTCAGAGGGACCAGGGCAATTGGAGCCTTCTGGTCCATCGCCGCCTGTATTTCGTCCAGCGGGAGGGCGGAGACCATGTTATTGTTGTCGGCGAGATTGGGCGCCTGCCATGGCTGACATCCCAGCGCCGGATCGATAAAGGTGGTCAGCAATGCGTTATCGCTAGGGTTGCCTAATTTGGTGGCGTTGGCGGGATTGGCCGTATTCGCTGCCGTCAACTGCGCGGTCTGGCCGTTCGCGTTTGCAAGATATTGGGTCTGTACGTTATCGCTCTGGTCCTGGTCGACGACGCTGAAATCGCGCGTGGTCGGACAGGTCTGTCCGTCTTTTGCGGTTGCCAGAGCCGGCACCTGAACCAGGCCAGCGGCGATTCCCTGCCTGGCGGCAGCAAAGAAGGCCGTTGCATTGCAATATGCGAACTGGCCGAAGATTGATTGTCTGAGACCATTGACACAACGCGCCTGGCCCAGCGTGGTGCCCTGAGCGCCTTGCAGCGTCAGGTTGTTCCCGTTGAAACCGAACCAGAGGCCAACGACGGCGTTTGCCGGTAGCGTTGGAGCGACTGGGGTAACGGCTGGCTGTGTGCCCTGATCGATGACCAATGGGCTATAGACGCTGAACTTGCCTGTCGCAGGATCATAAATGACGCCCTGGACGAACGCGCCCTGATTGGCGTTAGCTTCGTTACAGAGACCATTGGCCGCATTTGTTGCCGATAACTGATAGGGCGTAGCGAGCCCCTGTGCTGATAATGGATTCGCCGGTACTAGCAAGGTACAATCCATGTTGACCGCGGCGGCTGCATGGGACTGTCGCCATGGCGAGGCTATCAGGATACCGCCGGCGATGAGGGCTAGCAGCACCGGAACGCTGATGCCGATGATCATCAGTGGCGATACTCTGCGACGATGCCTGTGTGTATACAGAGAAGTAGGTGATACCTTCGAGAGATCTCGTGGTTTAGTAAGCATCTCTTTCCTAAAACCCTTTCAAGTATGGCAAATAGTTGCCTTATTTCATAGGACATGCATGCCTCACGGGTGCTACAAAAGTGAAGCACGATGTCTTCTGACATGTTTTGCGCGTTCGTTATTCTGACACGGATACTACCATAGGTTTTTACTACCGTCTGAATCTCATTGATCTACTAGCTGAAAAGTCACATAATCAGGTAGAGGAAAATTAACCGGGAAATACATCTTTTAACCAATAGTACTGGCAAAGGCCCATTCTGTAAAAAGCGGGGGGGCAGGACGTGGTAAGCTTGCAAAATATGCACGCGGCGCTTGCCTTCTTGTACTTTCTGGCATTCATAGGATATGCTGGTGTAGTAATGACATACACGCGAAGAAAGACACAGGATTTAGTATATGAAAGTCATCTTCCGTAGTAGAGATTTTGCGAGCGTCACTGGCTCCGGTCTGGGCTTTAACAACAGGCGTCCCATGGCGTCTTCCTGGCATTATCAAGGGCGCGTCCAGCATCCTGACTGGCAAGGAAGCTATGAGTGCTACTGGGAGGGGATGGACGACGCCTCAAAGCGCACTCCGACGGAACTGGTGTGGACCGTGCGCGGCGATGCTCGTCTGTTTGGATTGGCAGCCGCGTTGAAATCGCGGGGATTTGTGGTGGATGTGAAGCAGGGAGATTGAAGCGGTAAAAAATTTGCCTGTCGATAGCTATTTGGGCATATACTTACTTAAAGAATAACGATATCACCCTACCGTGTTAAGGAGACGTCATGGCTCTGTCCGATCTGAACTATCTACGTGGTGTTGCCTCCAGGCATATGGAAGCCGTAGCTGAGCTGGCTGCTCGCATCTGTGCGGTTCCTGCGCCAACAGGGAGTGAGCAGCGACGTGCGGAATTTGTGGCCTCACTGTTGCGCGAGCGCGGGTATGCGCCCGAGATTGACGCAGTTGGTAATGTCTATGTGCGGCGTGGCAAGAGAGGGATAGGACCTGTGTTGCTGCTGCTGGCCCATACAGATACCGTCTTCCCCATCGATACCCCACTCGACATCCGGCGCTCGGGCGATATGCTCTATGGGCCGGGTATCGGCGATAATAGCGTGCATGTCGCTGCACTAATCGGCGTCCTGGACATGCTCAATAGCATGGAGCAAGAGACGGCTGTGGATCTGGTCGCGGTCGCCAATGTAGGCGAGGAGGGGCTGGGGAACCTGCGCGGGGCGCGCGCCGCCTTTGAGCGTTACGCGGGCGAGGTCGGAGCGGTCTTCGCGCTCGACGGGAGCCTGGGCCGCATTACCAATGTGGCGGTGGGTTCGAAACGCTGGCGTATCATCGTATCGGGTCCGGGCGGTCACTCCTTTGCATCATTCGGGACCCCCAGTGCTATTCATGGTCTGGCAAAAATTATCGCGACCATCGCTGGCATTGAGGTTCCGCGTGAGCCCAAAACGACGTTCAACGTCGGCATGATCGAGGGAGGCACCTCGGTAAACACTATTGCACCTGCGGCTTCGGCCCTGCTCGACATGCGTTCAACGGATGTGGCGGCACTGGATCGGCTCGCCAACGAGGTAAGAGATATCATCCAGAGTCGTGCGGGCGAGGGGCTGCAAACGGAGATAGAGGTGCTGGGAGAGCGGCCTGCCGGTGGTCGTAGCCCAAACGATCCATTCGTACAACTGGCGGCGCAGACGCTCACCACGCTCGGCATCGAGCCGAAGTTGGTCGCCGCCAGCACAGATGCCAATATTCCAATCAGCCTCAACATCCCGTCGCTCTGTATCGGCGTCACCTATGTAAAGCGGGCGCACACGCTTGAGGAGCACATGGCTATTCCTCCCATTGGCGATGGCCTGGCGCAGATCGCTCGTCTGTGTATCGAAGGGAGCGCACTGATTGCCCAGCAAAATACATCTACTAAAGCTTGACGAGAGCAAGCGATTTACTTTTAAAGCGCACCTGTGATATAGTGGCACTACTATATCGGATCAGGCTTTGCTTCATATATCAGAGCCGATATATGACAACAAATGCTGCAATGGATGAACAAGACCTGTATCACCAGCAGAAATACGCATAGATCGAGCAACTACTATGACGACTGAGGCAAGAAAACGCATTTTACTATTGATGTCTCCCGCAACGTACCGGGCCGGCGCTTTTCTGAGCGCGGCGCAACGGCTCAATCTGGAGGTTGTTGTTGGGATTGATCTCCCTGAGACGCTGGCCGACTACTGGCACGTCCCCCTGGGCATAGATTTCGCCGATAGGGAGAGATCGCTGCGGACGATTGTGGAGTTCGCACAACAGCATCCATTGACGGCGGTTCTTTCGGTGGATGACGCGGCCTGCGAACTGGCGGCCTATGCCAGCGCGGCCCTGGGACTCTCGCACAATTCACCCCAGGCTGCCGAGGCGGCGCGCGACAAACTCTTGATGCGCACGCTAATGTCGGAGGGTGGCGCACCGTGTCCCATCTTTCGCAAGTTTTTACTGAGCCAGGACCCGCACTTGATCGCCGAACAGGTCTCCTATCCCTGCGTTCTAAAGCCCCTGCGTCTCTCTGGCAGCCGGGGTGTGATACGCGCGAATACTACAGATGAGTTCGTGCAGGCCTTTGCACGTTTAAAACGTTTGTTGCTGCAAGAGGGATATGCAGAGCGCGAAACCGCTTTCCTGGTGGAGGACTTTATTCCCGGTTTCGAGGTGGCGCTGGAAGGTATTCTCACGCACGGCCAGCTAAAAGTACTGACGCTCTTCGACAAGCCCGATCCGCTGGATGGACCGTTCTTCGAGGAGACGATCTACGTGACGCCTTCGCGGCTGCCTGCCTCGACGCAGCAGGATATAGCGCACAGTGTAGCGCTTGCCGCCGCCTCGCTTGGGTTGCGTGAAGGACCAGTGCACGCTGAACTGCGCGTCAATGAGCGCGGCCCATGGATGTTAGAGATCGCCGGACGTTCAATTGGTGGATTATGTTCAACCGTGCTGGAGTTCGGTTCCGGCATCTGCCTGGAAGAACTCATTCTGCGTCACGCGGTTGGTGAGGAGATCAGTGCTATCGAGCGCGATGCACATGCCGCCGGCGTGATGATGATACCTATTCCGGCGGCAGGCATACTGAAGGCCATCCGCGGCGTAGAGGAGGCCGAGGCGGTCCCGCTGATAACAGGCGTAGAGATCACTGCCAAACTACATCATGCACTGACTCCATTGCCGGAGGGGGCAAGCTATCTTGGCTTTATCTTTGCCCGTGGCGATACTCCCGTAGAGGTGGAAGCAGCCATCCGGCGCGCGCATGGGCAGTTGCGTTTTGACATCAGACGTGAGATAGTTCTAAAAACCAGAGCGTTTTGTAGCGAAATATAGCGTTCTATTGATCGCTTGCTTTCGCTACCGAACGTTTGTCCTTTAGCTTCGTGAGGGGAACGACAACCTCACCGGGTGGACTACCAGAGATGCAAGCATCTCTTTACCATCCTCTACCGCCCTTAGCCCGAAGGCATCAGGGGCTACTTTTCTGATCGTGTTTCCTGCACCGTTAATGTCGGCATTGATCAAGCGTCCGTCTGATGCGCGGTAGAGTCCACGCTTGATGCGCTTGCCGCTAAACGTGTGCTTCTCACCACCATTGTTCGGGTCACGAACTGGTAACGGGTTCAGGTCCAGTAACGAAGCCTTTGACGTGTAAGACTCTTCCGTGACCTTGACGCGAATGCCTACCAGTTCCGCCTTGTAGGTTAACATGGCGATAAAACGTGCATGAGGGATTTGCACAAAGTTTTGATTATTGCGCTTACCCATATTCGCCTCTTGCTTCCAGGCGTCGTTCTTGCCTATGCACAACACGCCTATCCCCTCTTTCACCAGTAAATCGATAATCCGCTTGCTGGCAGTGTGCATGTAGTGATCAATGCGTCGGTTCCGCTTGTTGGTCATACGTTCCATGCGCTTCGTTGTGCCGGTGTGACCGAGCTGCTTTTGTAGTTCTGCTTTACGCTTATTGTAGAATTGATTCACGCTTTTCACTGGACGCCCGTTAACTAGTACTGACCGAAAGCCAGATTTGTTTGATGTTAGCACAACCAGGTTATTCATGCCAATATCTATGCCAGCGTAGTACGCAGGATTGACGGGAGCTTGCTTTACTTCTTTTTCATAGACCACTTCGACGATGTAGAAGCCCGAACGCGGCACGATTCGAACTTGATCGATGTCCTTTTGTCTCGTTTGTACCTCGATAGGAAGCATGGAGGGTTGAACAAGTCCACGTTTCAAGCCTCTTTTACTGATAGCCTGGGTCGTGTAGACCAGGATGTTCCGGCCTTCCGTCTTGTGTTTGTACTTTGGTGGCTTAGGCCGTCCGAGAAACTTTGACTGGTCCTCGTAGTACGCTTCTAACCCCTCTCGAAAGCCCTTCCAGTTTCGGTCAAGCACCATCAGGATTTGTTGACTGACCTTTGCTGGTAGTGCCTTGTACGCTTCATGGGACTGCATGCGTTTCTGTACCTCGTTGTAGTTAAGGTAAACCCCCTGGTGAATGAAGGCTTGCCGGTACTCATAGTTCGCTGCATTGTACAGGTTTTTGGAGGCAAACGCCGCTGCATCGATGACGCTGTAGCGTGGATCGTTCCTGTCAATCACGTGTTGCTCAACGAGTTGCATGAGTGCTGCCTCCTTTCTGCCTGTATCATAACGTCTTCTTTTCTCTATTCTCTCCCATACTATACAATGCGGTTGTGCTTCTTTTCTGAAACTGAAAGCGCTTAACGCCCTGTAAGTTTCACTTTCATCTACTTGAGTTACCGTTACAGGACGTAACGCTTTCAGGATAGTGCCAGCGGTTACATGTGAACAGCCTACACGCTTTCCCGCTTCGGTTGCTGTAATGTTCGGGTACTTTAAGAGAAGCTGTTTAATCGGCTCCTCGTAAGCACTTCCCTTTCTTACAGCCTTACTTTCAGTTTTCGCCCTTGTACCTCCTACTGCTTTCAAACGCGGTTCTGTCACCTTTACACCTGCAAGTTGTTGTAAGGTAGTGACTGTAACTTGTAAGTTCTCACGGTGCATCTCCTGCATCGCGTGTAAGTTCGCTTCTTGCATCGCCTGAAACCCTTGCATCATTTCGCGTTGTAAGTCTGCAAGGGACACTTGATTTTCACTTACACTTGCAGGTTGTAAATCTGTGATGCTTTCGGCTTTCGTGGTTTCAGGTTGTAAGTGTGAGTGCTCATCGTTACGAGAGCTATCAAACATTAAAGTGTAAGCAATGTTCAAGATCGGGAACGCGCTTACAATGTAAGGGTTTAAATCGCCCCACGTTTTAATGTAAGGCATGAAAGGAATGCTTACACTTACACTTTCAGCAAGGGAAAGCATGTCGCTATGAAACTCACGAGCATGCTGTAAGTTAGCTGCCCAACTGAAACCGGAAATGATCAGGATGAAAGGCCAATACTTTAAAATCGTCACGAACGTAGGGATGATCTTTTGTAGAAGAGGTAACCCCCGTGTAGCATTGCGTAACTCCCGCGCAAACTTAATGGAGAGCAGAAATTCAGTAATGTTGATGGCACCTGCTATCAGATAGGCCACGAACCACCACCAATCGGAAACGGAACCGTCTGATTGTTGTGGTTCAAAGCTCGCAAAGAAGTACGCCACGTGGGGGAGGGACGCAATCAGGAATACCAGGAACGCTAGGGATGTCACCACCAGGAACGTTCCATCTACCGCTTTATCTACCCAGGTCAGTTGCTGTGCTTTCTTGACCGGCTTTTGCTCACCTGGCTTCATCTTTTCCGCAACCCAGGTAACACGCGCCCAGGCTGTACCTGCTATCTTGCGCCCACGCTGCATAAGTGATGGTTGTGCAGGTGACGATGGCTGTACAGATTGCGCGTCAGCCTCAGACTGTGCATCCGGTACAAGCTGCTGATAACGCTGTTTCGCTTCCTCACGAGATGCGAACATGATGTACTACTCCTCTTCCTGAAGGATTGACGATAATACACGACGGTTATCTTGACTGGTTGCTTTTCCGATCGCCTTCAAGCACTGATCTTTGTTACGAAGATTTTTGTAGATGAGGGTGGCAAGCTCTACATCTTTCTCTGTCCATCCAGCCGGTAATGTCGCGTTACGCGTTACGCGTACGTTGCTGGAATGCTCAAAATCATCAGAAAGTGCCTCCGCTACGCCCGTAGCGTTACGCGTTACGGGCGTATATGGTTCCAGCGGATCGTCATCGACGAGATCGGTGTCAGCATTGATGTAGTTCTCAGCCAGCGGATCGTCCTCCTGTGCTCTCCCCTTTGATGCTGCTACTGGCTGCCTGCTTACAGTCTTTGCCGGTGCAATCCATTCTTCGATCTGAAATGGTGGCAGTCCAAAGTATGCAAAAAGCGCCTCGTTTGTGATCAGGGGGGCACGCACGAACGCTTGATCAGAGAACCCATCTGCGAGCAGAAGGGTGAGTCCTGCACCATTGGTCTGAAGCGTCTTCTCATCCTCTTTTGCAATGGACCCTTTCATCACACGATCAGAAGAGGTTTTATCGCCGCCGCCATAGATGCGCGTTTTAAATTGCGCCTGGCTAGCAGTGCTCAAGCCGATATCTTTTACTTGCGCGGTTTGACTGGCAACCCAACAGAACACACAAAATTGCCGCCCGGTGCGTCCGATTTTATCAAGCAGCTCAACGGCTTGTGGGCAACGTGCGAACACTTCAGGCAGTTCGTCGATGAACACGAAGAGAGGACGCTCTCTCCATGAGAAATCGCCGGTACTTTCCAGGGTATTCCTGCTTTCAATCTCGACTACCAGCGCAGTCATCAGACGCAAGATGTCAGGGCCGTCTTTGACCGGCTTTTTGTTCGCCAGTCGATCGAAGCACGGTTTCCAGCCTTCAATTTTGCGGGCGTCATCGACGGCCTTCACGTTGTTTGCCAGCGGATTGATAAAGTAGGTTTCACACATTTCCACGGTTTGCATCATTGCCGGTCTGAAGCGGTTGGACTTGCCTTTGCCACTTGAGGCAACATCGAGGACGTGATACATCGTCCTGATTGGGATAACCACCTGACGTGTCGCCGTCTGACCAAAGTACACAAACCGCTTGCTATTGATGTCCTGGATAGCTTCCAACGTATGACGCGCAAGCCTGAACTGAGCGGGGATGGTTGACCGTGCTTGCGCACGTGCGGTCGTATCCCGCTCCGACGCGCTCTCGGAAACACCCGTTTCCGGTTCGGCTTCTCTTGGTTCGGCCTGACCAGTCTCTTCTTGCGCCTGCTCATCCTGCTCAGGGTATACACCAAGTGCACGATCCCAAAAGCTCCTGCCCTGTTTCGCGCTCGCTGGCTGCTCTACTTCCCCCTGACCGCCCGACTCAAGGGCAGGCAAGAAGGTGAGCGTGTCGCGTGCCATGTCGTAGAGCTCAGGTCCGTGCTTCCACGCCACATAGGAGGCGAGCCCGCCGACCAGCAGGCCGGTTGGCCCAAGATGAGCCAACACCTCGAAGGGCAGTGCCGCCAGCAGGGTCGTCCCCGCGAACGTTGCCGAGACCTGGGCCGGATATTTTTTCTCTTCAGTTGGTTGTTGACTCATCTTTCCTGCCTGCTTTCTTAATGGGTCAGTTCAAGAACCGAGCTGAACACCATGTTGATGCCGACAACTCCGAAAAAGGCGACGATAAAGGCCGTGATGGTCGCAAAGGCAAGCTGCCCCCCGAAGCCACTGCCCATCGTGCCATACTGAAAGTCGGTCCAGAAGTCGAAGGCGACCAGCAGGAAGGCCCCCGTCTTGAACCAGCCATTGAGCCGCCCGTGGACGGCGACTTCCCCGACGACACAGATCAGGTAGACCAGTTCAATGCCCCACCCCCACATCACGGCCTTCGCCATCTCGATGGGGAGCTGACCATGGAACAGTTCGAAGGGTTGCTTTAAGATGCCCCAATTGGCTGCCAGCGTTGTCGGCCCACCGTTGAGGATAAAGGCTTCACTGGTCTGGATCTGCAACATCAGGGTCAGGAGCCAGAACCCAATGAGCGCCAGTCCTAGCGCTATCCGCAGGAGGGGAACGTCGCCGCGATTGGCCGCAACAGTGCGAGCCGTCCGTGCAAAACCATTTCTAGCCATCGTTACACCTCCTGATGGCGCGGTCACGCTCGCGGCGCTCTTCTGCCTGTGCTAATCGTATCTCGCGGTCTTTCTCCTCGCGGATCGCCTGAACACAACGCTTCAGTGCTCCACTGTTATCGAGCGCCTCTATGAGCGCTATCCAGTCCCTGGCTCTCTGATTGTCCATGGTGTGAGTCCTTTCTCATTCCTTGCAGTCCTTCGATGGAACTGGTTGACTCGTCCGTTACATCGAAGGACCCTCATGCTTGCTACTGCACTATGGAGACGGTAAAGACTTCGCCGGTCGGTGCCTTGATGGATGGCAGTTGCGGCCCGTGCCAATGCTGAATGATCTGCTGGATCTGCTCGCGATCATCTGGCAGATTGGGATAACGCTCCACCTGTGGCGCGACATAGAGCACCACTGGCACGCCTACGACCAGCAGGACAACCGCAGGGACAAAACGGGCATCTCCACGCTCAAACAAAAACTTGCACTCAAAACACAACTCATGGTTCCACTCTTCAGGCAAAGGAATGATTGCACTCATCTGTGTATCCTTTTCTAAAAGAGGGCTTGCTGCTGTGGGAGCGCGGCCTGCTTGTTCCACGCTTGAACAGGGTCAGTCCAGGGCCGTTCATGGATGGCATTCACCCACTGCCCCTGCACACGGCGCTCTGCCGCGTGACAGTGCTGGCGTTTGCAGAGCCGGTACTGGTCGCTGGTGGTCGCCTGCCAGTCGTGGCCGATATCGCAACACAGGGTATTGCCGAAGTAGTCGTGCCGTTGCTGCTTTTTCGTCATGATGGGTTCCCCTTCTCAGCGCGTGCCGAACATCGAGAGGTAGGCTCTCAAATCGGCCTGTGTGCGAAAGCCGATACAGAGGTTGAGATGAGCGGTATCTTTAACCGCAAGCATCGGCGGCTCTCCTACGGCGCCAAGGATCACCAGCCAGGGCGTATGCTCTTGGATGTGGGCTTGCAACGCTTGCAGATCGTTGGGTGTTGATGTGGGAGAAGTGCTTTGTTCACTCATGGTTTGCCTGCCTTCTGGTTACATGACCATCGTCAATGGCGCTACCGTGTTTCGCGCTACGACACGCACGTGCGAGAACTGCTCTACATCTGATAAGCGGTACAAGGCGTTCTTTCTTCCTGGCAGGTGATATGCCTGCAAACGCGGTAAGATGTTGTTGTAACAGGTGCCCCGCGAGATGCTGAGCCGTCGGGCTATCTCGGTTGCCGTAAGGTACTGTTTCCCTTCGTAATCGATCAAATCAACTCTCCTTCTGTAACAAGACTCAAAACTCTTTTTGCCAAAGATCACAAATCAATTATAAAGCATCAGAAATCAGTTTGTCAATAGAGCTCAGAATGTCAACAAGACTCAAAAGTCAGATAAGACTCAGTACCACTAGACAAAATGAGGCTAAAGACTTACAATATCAATAACTCTCCAAAGCAGATATCAAAAATCAACGAGAGGAAACACAGAGAAGAAAACAATGGAAAAAGAGTATTACAAACCAGAAGAAGTTATGAAGCTTCTTGGTATATCCAAAGCAACACTAAATAGAAGGGCAGAAGATGGAACTATCCCGAGTGAACTGGAAGAAGGAAGAAAAAGAGGAAGAAAATATCCTAAAGAAGCAATAGATGCGCACGTAAAGCTTTTGAAACGCAAAGAAGATAGCGCAAAACTAACATTTGGTCCGGCAACAAACAGCGAGCTATGGGCAAGCTACCAGAATCACTTCAGGTCATATGAACCAGAAGATATTGTCACATACGACAGGCTACTAGAATGGCGTGAAGCAAACAACGATATCTTCATGTCTGCGAGAGAAGGCGGGAAAAGAATAGCAGGGGTAACAATGATGCCCCTAGAAGAAGATGTAATTAAACCCCTAATAAACGAGGAGATGAGAGAGCAGAACATACAACCGGAGGCAATAAAAGAATGGACAGATAAAAATCTAACGGTTTATATACCAAGCATATCGATACATCATACAGGAGATGTCCAAAAAGACAGAGATAGAGGGCGTTTCATAATTAGGAGTGCCATAAGATGGGCAATCTCGCTAGACAGGCAGTACGATATAAAAAAGTGGTATGCTGTAGCTGCAACACCTGAAGGTAAGAAACTAGTCGAACATCTAGGCTTTGAGAAGATAGCAGGAAAAAGAGATGCTTACCTGCTAACAGATTTGAGAAAGGCAACAAAACCTATCAAGACATTTATCGATAGGTTAGAAGAAGAGAGTGAGCCTCTTGTGCCATCGCCAAAACAAAAGTAAGGGCTAACAGCAAGAAAGGCCGTCCAAGTGGTGAAAGCTACAAGGATGGTTCTTTCAGGTTCAAAACCCTGTCAATAAAACGCTATATTTTCAAACACTAACGTGAGATACCAGTCCTATCCCTGAGTTAAAATGCGCTGTTCGTTCGTTCTACCATAAAGGCAGTGTTAAGAGCGCCTATATATTTGTGCTCCCGGATATATTATCGACGAGCCTGAAACTGGATTTTCAGCTAGACGCGTGAGATATTCACCGTATCTGGTTATCTTTTGGAGGTTGTTCTATGTCCTCAGCTTACCCACCTTTCGGAGGTATGCAAACTCTCCCCTGCCAGCGTTGTAGGGCACCGCTTCCTATCAATGATCCCTACTGCAGAAATTGTGGTTACACGAATGCTCCATTCCCTGTTCAAAACAGTTTCCCTGCTCCCTCACCTGCAGGCAATACGAATTACAATGGAGAGCAACCTGCTGCCCCCGCCGCGTTTGCTCCTCAACCGGGAGCGCCGTCGACGGGACCGATGGGACAAACGCCATTTGGAATGTTTCCCTATAACACTCCCCTGGCGAGGCCGATGGATCAACCTCCTTCATCGTTGTCAGCGTTACCAGGACAAAGAGCGTATCCGCCCTTTGGGGCTCCATCAACCGGACCAATGGCGCCGCAACCCTTCGCAGCCTCTGCATCTGGCGCGCTCCCTCAGCAGGCTTATGGCGCCCCATCGACAGGACCGATGGGACAATTCGCATTTAACCCCTCTCCCGCAATACCCGGTCAGCCAGGTATGTCTCTACCGGGCATTCCAGCCGGGCCGAGCGGGCTGGATTTCAAAGAATCGTCGTCGCGCAGACCGAGGCTATGGCTGATTGCTCTTGCGGTTTTGCTCTTGCTCATCATTATCGGGGGAAGCTTCGCGGGTTATGCGTTCCTGAACAGGCACAATGCTACGAAGGTGACGCCGACACAGGTCGCTACCGTCGTTCAGCCCAAAGGTCCATCTTTGTTTGCGGATACGTTTAAGAATAATAGCAAGGGGTGGAACCTGCAATCTTACCCCGGTAAGTTCTCTGTTGGGCTTGCCGCTGGCTCTCTCACGCTGGAGGACGATAACAACGAGCTTCTGTGGGAACTGGTGCCCGGCAACAAGACGTTCAGCAATTTCACGCTCACGGTCGATAGCACGCTCTCGAAGGGCGATCAGAACAATGGCTATGGCATCTATATCCGTGGTTCCTCTATGCAAAATACCGATCTCGCGACATATTATCGCTTTGAACTCTACGGCGATGGTTCGTACGCGGTCTTTAAGGGAACAGTGGACGCGAAAGGCAATACGAACAGCACCAAACTCGTCGATTACACGCTTGTGCCTGCCATTCAGAAGCAGGGCGGACTCAATCATGTCATGATCACGGCGAAGGGACCATCGATGTCATTGACGGTAAACGGACAGCATCTGACGACGGTGACGGACAATAACTACAGTAGCGGCTCCATCGCCTTTTTTGTCTCCAACCTGCAAAACACAAAACCGGGCGCGCAGGCGAAATTTTCTAATCTGCATATCTATGGTGCGTGATCCTGGAAAAGAGAGGAGGCATCCAGGTATATGTCTCCTCTCGCATTGGTCATTCGTCCTCGGTGAGGATCTGAGCATAAACGGCTGGATCGACGTTCCCACCGCTCACAATGCAGCAGACGCGCTTGCCGTAGAAGCGCTCCGGCGCGGCGAATAGAGCCCCGATCGCCAGGGCGCCCGTTGGCTCTACTTTGAGGTTGAGGTAGCGGAAACTGTGACGCAGCGCTCGCCTGGTTAGCTCGTCGGGGACTTCAATGATATCGGTCAGTCCACGCTGCAATATCTCCCAGTTGAGCTTGCCCAGGCTCAGCGTTCTCGCTCCGTCGGCGATCGTCGCGGGCTCATGCTCGTTGCGCACCAATTGTCCGCTGCGCAGGGACCGGGCCGCGTCATTGCCCGGCAGCGGCTCGGCTCCGATGACCTCCGTAGAGGCGTGCAGATAATCGCGCGCGATCACGATGCCTGAACTCAGTCCGCCACCGCCGACGGGGACCACAAGCACGTCAAAAGCGGCGGTGGAAAAAATCTCTTTGCCAAGCGTCGAATTGCCCGCAACGACCCGGTAGTCATCGTACGCCTGGGCCTGAAATGCGTCTTCCCGCGTCGCCAGCAACTGCGCTACACGTTCGGCGCGGCTGACCTCGCGCACATTTATCAGATCGACGATGCCTCCGTATGCCTTGATCGCCGCGATCTTCACCTGCGCCGATGTGTCCGGCATGACGATGGTGCAGGTTTTTCCCAATAGCTTGCTTGCATACGCGATCGCCTGTCCAAAGTTGCCCGAGGAGGCGGCGATGACATGTTGCTGTGGGACGCTGGAGAGGAGATTATAGGCCGCGCGAAACTTGAAACTACCCGTGTACTGAAACGTCTCACTGGCGATCGTCATCTCGCACTGCAGGCGCTCCGAGAGCTCCGGGCAGGGAGCTGGCAGCAGTAATGTTGGGCGCAGACATTGAGGAAGGGTCTGCCAGACAGTGGTGATATAGTCGGTCGTGAGCTCCGGGGCGGCGACGTAGTGTGGCATAGGTGCAACTCCATCTAGCTTGTTTTGATAGTGTAAACAATATCTTTATTGTATGATACTGACGGCGCGATAGGAGCGTTGCGGCTCAGGGATGCTTCCCTTCGCCTGTAGAAACTGTGGCCAGAGCTTGCTCCAAGTCAGCGAGCAGGTCTTGCGTATTCTCGCAACCGGCGCTCAGGCGAATGAAGCCGTCGGAGATGGCGTCGCCTCCCCAGCGTGCGCGTCGTTCTGCCGTAGTGTGAACGCCTCCGAAGCTGGTGGCCTGCAAGATGAGGTGGCACGCGGCCAGAAAACGCTCAGCCTGTGCCTGTCCCTCAAGCACAAAGCTGACGATCTGGCCGTACCTCTTCATCTGTCGAGAGGCTATGGCATAAGCGGGGTCTTGTGGAAGGCCGGGATAACGTACCTGCCAGACCTCTGGCTGTGTTGCGAGGAAGTGGGCGATCGCTAAGGCATTTTTACACTGGCGTTCCAGGCGAACATCCAGCGTCGCCAGTGAACGATGCGCCAGCCAGACCTCCATCGGACCCGGTATTGCTCCTTGTTGAGAGCGGAAGGCATGCAATCGTTCTGCCCACACGGATTCTCGCGTTGCCACGTGGCCGAGAATGAGGTCGCTATGACCTGTCAGAATCTTGGTATCGCTGGAAATAGAGAAATCCGCGCCCAGTTGTAGTGGTTGTTGACCCAGGACAGTGGCCGTTGTATTGTCAACTGCGACTAAAATGTTGCGCTGGTGTGCGGTAGCGATGAGCTCGGCGAGATCACAGACGTCGAGCCCTGGATTGCTCGGTGTCTCCAACCATAACAACGTCGCTCCCTCCAACAACTCGCCCTGCACATTTCCGGCAGTTGGAGCCTGACGGACCTCAATGCCGCGTGCAACAAGGGACCCTTCAGCGAGCATGCGCGCGGTGTAGTAGCCATCCGATGGCATCACGAGCACATTGCCGGGCCGTAGCGCAACGCCAAACACCGCAGTTATAGCGGCCATGCCCGACGCAAAGACAGTGGCCGGTCCGCCTTCAAGTTCGCTGAGTGCCTGCTCAAAATGCATCCACGTCGGGTTGTGGTAGCGGCCATATGTATAGGCGGAAGTGGATGGGTCTCCTGCGAAATGATACGCACCCGCGAAGGTTGGTCCTGGAAGAAATGGCGCGCCCTGGGCTATCTCAGGTAAGCCGGCTCGGACGACACGTGTTCCGTCATGCACGATAAATCCTCCTTTGTGAAATGTTGATAGAAGGCATGGTACCTGACATCATAGCAAGATACACAGGCCAATACAATGGGAGGAAAAAGTCATTATACCGGGGGCAGGATAGCAATGTTGCTGGTCAGGAAGAATCGGAGTATAGCATAACTGTCGTTTGGCACATAGATACGCTGAACATTCCCTCACCCTTTAGAAGCCAATTGAGGCTTAGCATATGTTTACTGTGTTTGATATGGTGACTCCGAATTTACAGGATAAACTTAAAAGTGATAGAGTTTCCATATGGTGAACAGGAAATGCCAGAGAGGAAAAACGCGATGTCACAGCAAAAGGAAACCGAACGCGTGCGCGAGATTTTTAATGCGTCAGCCGCACACTATGACCGAGCAATAGCCTTCAGCGAAAAGCTCTTCTTCGGTGATGGCCGCGCCTGGGCCTGTTCCCAGGCGCGAGGGCAGGTGTTGGAGATCGCCATCGGCACCGGACGCAACCTGCCCTTCTATCCAGCCGATGTGGAGATTACAGGGGTCGAGATCAGCCCAGCCATGCTGGAGATCGCCTACCAGCGCGTACAAAGCCTGGGTCGACAGGTCGAGCTGGTCGTTGGGGACGCGCAGGCTCTTCCCTTCCCCGATCAGCGCTTCGATACTGTTGTGTGCACGATTTCGCTTTGCAGTATTCCCGACGAACGACAGGCAATCGCAGAAGTGCGGCGCGTTCTGCGTCCAGGCGGTTGCTTCGTTGCCCTCGAACACGTGCGCAGTCCAAACTCCATCATACGGGGGGACTTGAGCGCCTGCTCGAACCCCTCGCGGTGCGTACTCAGGCAGATCACCTGTTACGTGAGCCAGCAGAAACCGTGCAGACGGCAGGTTCCCACATCGAATATCTCAAATGGCTGAAGCTGGGCATCGTAGAGCGCCTGATTGCGCGAAAGGCTTCACAATAAACGTATGCAAGGAGATCACTTAAATGCTATCTTCTCTTCTCGTTGGTCATCTACTCCACCATCTCGGATGCAAACGCACGCAAGATGGCGTTATGCTCTTGACGAGGGGTTCCATGCAGTGCAGTGATCAGCTCACGCAATCGCGGGGTCATGATAATGAGATACCGCGTCGGACCTGCGGCTCATAATACGTATGCGCTACTCCTGCTGGCACAAACACAGTTGTCCCTGCGGGGGCCTCGATAGTTCTGTCGCGAAACCGGAACGTCAGGGTCCCCTCCAAGATGTGCCACTCCGATTAATCGGGTATATTTAGACCCTCAACGTCGCTGATCTCGATCTTTCGGCCTAGTCTTTGACTGAGCACACTCAACACTTTTCTTACTGATAAACGCGAGGTCGGATGACCATTGACCATACGAGATACTGTGCCAACAGACAGTTTAGCTTCATCGGCTACCTCTGTGTTTGTCATCAGTGCCTCTTCAATTAACTCAGCTAATGTCATAGCTGTACCCCTTACGAAACGATAATTTAGGAAATAAGGAATGAGAACTCTTGTGACTCATATTAGCACTGACCTTTGTGCTTTGTCAAACATAAACGCAGCAGTACAGTTAGACGCACAAAAACGCATGCAAAAGCATTGAAAATTGCGTAGTTTCATGCTACCATTATGTTATGGACTATGAGGTTTATGAGGTTACTGTAGTGAAAGCGGAAAGGAAAAGGCAATGGCTAGACACCAGAGAGAAGCTAAGGTCTACTTTGCTGTAGACGGTGAAGAAGGATATTATGTTAGTTCAACAGAACGTCCAGAGGACCGTTGGCGTGAACATAAGCGTTGTGGCAAACGCATCATAGAAGAGTTTCCCTCAACACATGAGACTCGTTACGATGATGAATATGAGTTGATAGAATTTGCTGAGGGAATGGGTATTCCTCTCACAAATACATATCGGAAACATTATGGTAACTTTAAAGAAATAAAACGTAGATCTGACAGGTAGGAAAAGCGATCTCCCCACTTTTCCTGAAATCCATGTTATAATCTATAGTCTATTCAAGGTTATAACACGGATTTTTTTTTATAGTATGTGAAGGCTAGAACAGATATGAAAGTGCCTGGCATACTGTTGAGGTTGAAGCTATTAGACTAAAGGCTAAAGAGATGAGAAGCTATAGCATATGTTCAGGATAGAAAGGATAGAGTGATGACTGAAAGAACCGAGTATACCTCAAAGCTGCGTGTCAGGCTGAGTGCCCATGATGCGCACTACGGCGGGCAACTGGTGAACGGTGCCCATCTACTCTCGCTGTTTGGGGATGTAGCGACGGAACTGGCGGTTCTCTGCGACGGGGACGAGGGGTTGCTCGCTGGCTACGAGCGGATCGAGTTCCTGGCCCCGATCTTCGCCGGCGATTTCATCGAGGTGACGGGTCGCATCAGCAAGGTTGGGCGCACCTCGCGCCGCCTGGAGTTCGAGGCATATAAAGTGATCACGCCGCGCCGCGACATCAGCGAATCGGCTGCCGATATCTTAGATCCGCCCGTGCTGGTCGGGCGCGCGGTCGGTACGACGGTGGTGAAGACCGAGCTGCAGCGCAGGGTGCGTACGGCTTGAAATACCGCGATTGAGGGCAAAAGCCAGACGGGAGTTATGCTCCCTGTCTGGCTTTTGAAGTTCATAGACATATAGCAAGATGGATGATCGCTCCCTGATGATTCGGGTCCAGTTGCAGTACGTGCGAAAATTGCGTTTGCGCCCTGTCGAACTCTTGCAGTCCGAGGCAGCCGAGACCGAGCATGTAGCGGCAGTGTATCTCGTTGCGCCTGTTCAAATCTTCCTCGAAGACAAGGAAGTCGGGGAGCGAAACAGCGAAGTAGTCGATCTTTGGCGTATCAAAGAGGTGCTGCTCCCCATAATTGATCAGTTTATTGAAGCGGCGTCGGGCCTCACTTTCGTTCGCAAGTTTGAGCCATGCCAGACCCTGATAAAAGATCATATCCGGTGGCTGGTCGTTGTAGAACAGCGGGCTGGCCGGTTCTTCGAGTCCTTGCGCGGCGACCTGGAAATGGGCGTTGGCCTGTTTATCTAGATGCTCGTAAGCGCAGCCGAGATAGTAGTGCACATTGTTTTCTTGCGTGCCCGTCAGTTTCCCTTCGCCGAGGTTATCAGGATAGACGAGCGCCTGCTCAAACATCGCGGCTGCCTCTGTGTATTGCTGCGCGGAGAGAAACTGTTTTCCCAGTTCCACGCAGGCTAAGACGTATTGACCTGTTACCTTGCCTTCGCCGCCTTCCCAGGGATGGAAGAGGTGCTTCGTGAGCAATGTAAGCGCCCTGGCGTGCTGCCTTACGGTGTTGAGCAGAGTGATGTATTCAAGGTAGAGATCGTCTCGCGCCTCTATCAATTCCGGGTGATCTTCAAGGTGCGCCAATCTTTTTTCAGGGGCACGGCCTGTTTTTTTGTAAAGCTGATCCAGTTCGTACAGGACGCGGGCGTCGGAGGGGTTGCAGGCGAACGCCTTTTCGAGCGAAGTGAGCGCCTGCACGCGGTCGTGTTGACTATTGTAGTAAGCGAGGGCCAGGTTGCGATGCACGGTTGCAAACGTGTCATCAATTGCCCTTGCAGCCTCCCAGTGCTGGATTGCATCGCTGTGACGTTTCTTGTCGTACAGGAGATTGCCGAGATAATAATGCGCCTTAGCATCATCTGGATGGGCATGTATGGCGCTCTCCAACACAAGCAGATCGTCCAGGCTGTTGGGGAAACAGTAGTCGGTTGCTGCAATATTGGCCGCCTGCTCGTGCGTCTGAGCAAGATCCAGGTGCCCCGCTTTTCTATATAGATAGCCCAGGTAGTAATGCACCATTGGATAGGTATTGGGCGCTGTATGCGCAGCCAGACGCTGTAAGATAGCTGTGCCCTCCTCGTACAGCCCGCAGTGGACATAGTCGCAGGCCATGGCGATGACGTTATGCGCGTCGTTGCGCAGCAAGCGCTCTAGCTCGTGGAGGGCCGCCTGACTCGTTTCGCCCTGGACAAGGGAAAGCAGGTAGCGTTCGTTGTGGGCTCCGAAATCAATGCTATCGAGCCGCAACGTTTCTTCTACGCACTGTCCGGCGTCCTGCAGGCGTCCCAGTTTGCGCAGGAGGATGGCCTTGAGATGACGTGCCTTATAATTGTGACTGTTGCGTGTGAGCGACCTTTCAACCAGCTCCAGGGCGTCTGGATATGCCTGCTTTGCGCAGGCGATCTGCGCGAGAGAAAAGTATCCACTATCCTGCCAGGCTGCCGACCAGGTTGCCTTATAGAAGGCGGGGAAAGCCTCGTCAAGACGCCCTTGTAGCTTCAATGTGACACCCAACTGGTAATACGCCTCGCTCTCGTAGGGATTGGAATTGTGGCGCGTCAGGGTCGCAATCGCGGCCCGGAAGTGCTCTTCGTCTGCTCGGAACAGGCCCCGTCGTAGCAACAGTGTGCCATAGGCGATATTGATGCGGATATCGCCTGGGTCGCGTCGTAATCCTTCTTGATAGTAAGGATCGGGCTCGAACGTCGCATGGCGATACTGTTCCAGGTGCAAGCCTGCCAGGTAGAGCTCCTCGTTGTTTCGCATCTCTTCCGGCTGTGAGAGCGGCCTTGCCGGCTCTGGCAGCTTTTCGATTTGCGTCTGCTGAGGCTGGTAGGTAATCAACACATTGCCATCTGCATCTTTTATCGTCGCGCGCAGATCGTGAGCCTGGTCCTCTTCCTCCAATCGCGCCTTTGTAGCAAACGTCTGGACTGGCGAGAGCGTCACGATAGCATTGATATACGTGCGGGAACGGCCCTTGAGTTCAACCGTGGCATCGGCAAAGACAGAGGTTGCGTACACCTGTAACGATGCAGTCCGATCGTCGATGTCGAGAGTAATGGCGGCGTCAATCGAGGCGTTTTTCACCTGTCCGACGTTTTTGTAGGGCAAGAAGTATTGTTTGAACGCTTTTTCCTCGTAGGGTTGTAGCCAGGAGAAATCTGGCTGATTATCGGTGTAGACGCCGGCCATAAGTTCGATGTAGGGTCCGTCCTCATCGGTCAGGTTGCGCTCCCAGGCTTTACCGAACGCTCCATTCCCCCACGTCCACTGCTTTTTCCCAGGCGAGACGTGGTGATCGGCGATATGCAGGATGCCAGCCTGGGCTGCGTGGTCGTAGCCGCCGAGGAAGTTGTAGTTCGAGCGATAGGCCATATAGGATGTCGGCACCGGAATATTCTTGTAGCGAGATATGTCTACGCCGGAAGAGTAGTCCATCTTATAATACGTGCCGGTCGCGATGGGAAAGCGGGAGACATCGCGCCTGCCATGATCGAAGACGGCGTGCACATCGGGCGGGAAAATGGATTGCGTATAGCCATTGGCTACAACGGCGGGATTGGCCCACCAGAGGACCGTCTGCGGCTCGGAGGTGCGATTGTACAACCTGACGGAGATCTCCAGGTACGCTTTATCGGGATAGAGGGTAAAACCTGCTGTCATCTTTGTGCCATACATGCGATCAATCTCGCTGACGCACACGGTCTTGCTACCACCGGGCTGGTGTTGGATGGTGTATTCGACCGGTCCAAAGGTATTCGGGCGGTGGTGTTGCGGCCAGTTGAACTCGATGCCGCCGGAGATCCACGGTCCCGCGAGTCCGACCAGAGCCGGCTTGATAACACGATTGTAGTACACGAAATCGTAGTTGTTGGGTTTGTCGAGGGCACGATAGATGCGCCCACCGAGCTGCGGCATAATCTCGATATGGAGATAGTCGTTTTCGAGAAAGACGAAATGATAGGGTCGCTCATGCTTCTCATCCAGGATCTTCTCGATAACGGGATAGGGGTATACCCTGCCCGAACTGCCCTGGTAGACGCGTTTCTCCAGGAACAGCGGGTTTTTCTCTGCTTCTCCGGTGCCATAGGTCGGGATGGCGACATCGTCTTCCCATACGCGAACCTGGGCCATTGGCGCATCCTTTCGTACTGATGAGACTCTTCTCTAGAGATAGACATAAAGCATTATATAGCATCAAACGCATATGGAAACCAGATGCTTATGTGCAGATTCCAACTTGAGTTTGCCGTCCTCCTCAAGTACACTTTTCTTGTTATCCCCGGCATCAATTGCCGCATAAGTAGCAAAGGGGATCGCTTTTGCTGTCGCAAGTCGCCCCGTTGAGTAGTGGGTTGAAAGAAAAGCAGGACGCAGATGGATATGTACAGGGAAAGAGAGGTTTCATGTCAGACCGTTTCACGTTAGGAATCGAGCAGGAGTTTCAGTTGGTAGATCGTCAAACGGGAGACTTGCGATCAAGCATCGATGCTATTTTGGCACGGGGAGAGCCATTGTTGGGGGAAAAGATCAAAGCGGAGTCGAAACAGGCGGCGGTGGAGCTGGTCACGGGCATCTGTCCCACGATTGCAGCGGCGCGTAAGGAGATACCCAGGTTGAAGGCATTGCTCAAACACGTCGTGGAGCAGGAGCACGTGGCGTTGATCAGCGCGGGTACGCACCCGAGCGCGCGCTGGCAGGAGCAGGAGGCCACGCAGGACGAGCATTATCTGAAGCTGGAAGATGAGCTGCAGGATGTCGAACGGATGCTGGTTATCTATGGTTTACATATTCACGTCGGCGTGGACAATAAAGAGCAGGCCATTACGTTCATGAACCAGTTGCGCACATGGCTGCCACACCTGTTAGCGCTCTCCTCAAATTCGCCCTTCTGGCAGGGGCGCTACACGGGCCTCAAGTCGTATCGCACGGCGCTCTGGAAGCCGATCCCACACAGTGGAATACCCGGCAGTATTGCGTCCTGGAGCCATTTTGAACACTACGTCGATGATCTGGTCAGCACAGGTTGTATTGAGAGCGCGAAGGATATCTGCTGGGACATTCGACCTCACTCATTGTTCGATACCGTCGAGTTTCGGATCTTCGATATGCCCGGAACGACCCAGGATATACTCGCGCTTGCTGCCCTCTGCCAGGCACTGGTCATGAAGCTTACCTGGTTGCACGAACACCGTATACAGGTCTACGTGCCGCCGCGCGACTATGTGGAAGAGAACAAGTGGGCCGCGATGCGTCATGGACTCGACGCCGAGGTCGTCGATTTTGTCAAGCGGCGTCGCATGCCTATGCGCGACTCCATTTATGAACTGTTGGATTTTGTGGAGGACGTTGTGCCGGAACTGGGGAGCCAGCGCGAGATGCGCTATCTGCGCGCACTGCTGACCGATCCGGGCGGCACGGGGGCCGATCGCCAGATCGCTGTATATGAACAGACCGGTGATATTCGAGAAGTGACGCGCTTCTTGATGAAGCAAACAATGGAAGACACATAATGTAGCCGGGCATCTATGTGCGCCAGATCAGCATTCCTAATAGTGTTAAGAGCCAGGGAGTTGATCTGGCGCGGCGGTGATCTGGATGCTGCTGAAGATTGCTGTCACGCCCTGCGAAGTCGTCCCATTCGTCACAAAAAGAGCGATCTGCCCCTTTGTGTAGTCCGGGTCGCTGATCGTATTCACAACCTTGCCATTGACGAGCAACTGCAGTGTCGGACCATCCATGATAACGGTCACTATATTTGGAGCGCCTAGAGGTTTGAGCTGTGGAAGATGTGTAGGGGGTACGAGATAGAGGGATTGGGGCGCGTTGTTGGAATCGAGATACTCCTTACTGATAGCATAAGTATTATTGCCAAAAATATTAATGCGGTAGTCATGATCGAGATTACTGTCCCCGCGCAGATACACTCCTACGCTATCGTTTTTGTCACCCTGCTCCAGCGTCAGGGTAGTCGTAAGAGAGAAATCGTCAAAGCTATGCGTCGTCGGCAGGCTCTCGATAAGCGACTTGTGGTTGGTGTCGGTGAGTTCCAGTCCGCTCACCAGAAGCATCCGCGTATAGCCGGCGACATTGCTGATATACCATCCCTTACTATTGTTAATGAAATCGTCTGAAAAGAGCGGGGTAGGAGTAGGTGTGAGCTCGTAGGTTGCGGTGCCGGTTGCAGTGTTGGTTGCTATCGTAGTGGCTGTGGCTGTCGGAGAGGGTGTGCTGGTAGGGGTAACAGGGCTATGGGTGGGTGCGCTCCTGGTCGCTAGCGCGGTACTTCTCTCACTATTTGCGCCGTGCAGAATCAGAAAGATGCCACTGCCTGCAAGAAGGAGTAGCAGGCAGATAACTCCTATTAGTAATCTTAATGGAATAGAGTGAGGCTTCTTATCATCGCTCATAGGTAAAGATGCTCCTTGCTTAAATCACATATTATTACGAAGCTGCTTAGAATGGGTTACTCTTTAGCCCAAAGGATATTGAAAGGGCCCATTTTGAGAAGATTTTACTGGTTGTGTGAGCTGAGGAGCAGGCCCTGTGTGATCATGTGGCTATAGATATCGATTACTTGCTGGACTGTAAGGCGCTCGCCCTGGCGGAACCATGTCGCGACCTCGGTGCACATGGCGATGATCGCGTACGAAGCCACCTTGACATCGCTCTGACGAAAGACGCCGCGCTCCATCCCATCCCGAATAAGCTCCTGGATCAGGTGCTCGTATTTCTTACGTAAAGAGATGATGTAGGGGCGGTTCTCGCCTTCGAGCGCGCGAATCTCGGTATCGAGAATGAAAAACTCGTTTTTATAGCTGGTATGCAGGCGGATATGGCTGGCGATTGCTTCATCCAGGCGTTGTAGTGGGTCGTCACAGGTACGCAGAATGTGTTCCAACGCCCCGATCAGGCGCTGCATATGTGTCTCCATGATCTCCACCAACAGTGACTGCTTGTTGGGGTAGTGATGATAGATGCTCGCGGCCTGGATGCCTGCGATGCGCGCGATATCGCGTAGAGGTGCGGCATGGTAGCCATATTCGGCAAATAATAGTACTGCGGCTGCGAGAATGCTCTCGCGCATAGGACGGCCTTCGGGCCGCATATTTATGTCCTCGTTTCTCTGTCAGAATGGTATCATTGTAGCAGAAAAATTGCGGCTTGAATATCCTGTACTGGAAGAGTTGCCCTGTTCGTCCGCATCTTGCTTTTACTGTGTTAAAAAGACTATGAGCTCAAACAATATTGTTGGCCTTACTTCTACCTCCCTGGCAACAAAGGATTAAGCTCTGGGTATCGCCTGGTTGCCAAGATCCTCTCTTTTGTAAGAATTGCGCTAAGAAGAATGCCTCTTATCATTCACGCTCTGCTCAAGTTGTGCTATATAGTCTTCAACTTCTTTCGTTGAGTGAAGTCTTACAATGCGTTTAGACTCGTAGTTGCTTAATACTTGCTCTATCGTTTTCCGTCCATGAAATGGAAAAGTTAGCGTCTTCCACATACGCCGTAAGGTAAGCCTGTCCGTACATTTTTTAGGGATATCATAACGAGAAGGGCATTTATAATATTCATGATGGCGCTTTATTAGATGCCAGAAACATACGAAAGGAGAAAAATCCAAAAAGACAATAATATCAGCAGTATCCAAATGAATTTGGGAAGAACGGAGATAGTTTCCCTCGATAATCCATTGCTTCTCCCCAAAAGCTAGCTTTTCCAGAAGCTCCATTCTCTCATACTCAGTTTTTCCTTTCCAATCACAGTGCCAGAGTAATCGATCCAGATGGAAAACTTTTACACCGAGTAAAGGACCTAACTTTCTCGCAAGGGTGGATTTACCTGCACCTGATGATCCAAGAATGACAATCTTCTCCATTAGTAACCCTCACATTACGTGCTAAACTACCATACGACTACATAACATGACGACCGAACAGTGATATAGCTGGTATAACATGACTTGGATGAAATCTCTTGTACCATGTACATTCTTTCCACCGTTTAATCGAGTTCGATCTATTTTTAATTGGATATTCGCATATATGAATTTATAAAAAAGCGCTAGCTCTTTAAAAAGTTGATAAGAGGTTATGCCAACATATATAGCTTATCTTGAGTTTATACATGAAGCAGCTTTAAAAGCAATTGGGCGACTATGATTTATTATAAGTAATGACGTTATCTCTGCGAAGATTACAAAATGTCAGGAGTCAAGTCAAGCAACAAACCACGACAGGAATGACTTCTGCAATGAACCTGTTACAATTAAGTAACACGCATAGGTTGCTTGTAATACTGATTCTTATTCCATACTGTGCTCGTCCATTTTATATTCTACTGAGTATCGACTCAACAATGTTGTTGTTCTCGCGCTTTTTCTGGCAAGAAAGTAATAAATCGTGAGTATTAGTCTGATTGCCAGGTTACGTTCTCTTCTAACCGTAACTACATGGGAGGAGTTTCTCTTAATATCTACGTCCTGCTCAAGTTGTGCTAAAAAATCTTTCACTTCTTTCTTTGAACGAAGCGTGATAATGTGTTTATGGCTGTAGTTGCACAGCGTTTGCCTTACTTTTCTCCTCCCGCGAAGTGGAAAAATTAGCACTTTCAAAAGATGCCAGAAGGTAAATCTATCAATACATCTCTCATACCAATCTGCGTTCAGTGGTACCAATCTTATACGACCGATTCTGGTCTGTGACCGACTTTTCATCTTTGAGATTTGTCTATCAGACCGCAGGTTGGTATCAGGGATGTCACGACGAGAGAATCTAGGATATTCGTAATGGCGTCTTATTATCCGCCAGAGGCATACGAGAGGAGGGAACTCTAAAAGAATAATTGTATCAGCCTCCATCAGGCCAGGCTCCAGTGACTCGAGATAACTGCCCTCGATAATCCACTGCTTGTTTGCAAGAGCGAGGCGTTCCAGAAGTTCCATTCTATCGTAGCGATTTCTGCGTTCCCAGTTACGCTTCCAAAAGAAGCGATCCAGGTGAAAAACTTTTATCTCGAGTTTGGCATTCAAATCTCTTGCAAGCGTGGTTTTACCCGCACCTGATGGTCCAACGATAACAATTCTTTCCATCAAATAATTCTCGCATTAAACGTACTGACTACTACATGACTATACAAGATGACGTAATGATACAAACAGCCATTGTAACTATAATTGCGCTTGCGATCTTATGATTTTCAATAGTGATCTACTTTGATCGGATTGTACGGATACGCACCTCAAGTTCATCTGCCTCACTCTCTTTTTTCAGCATTCTTAGCACTCTAGCATACTGTTCTAGGGTGCTAACAACAACGACATGGTCATGTCCGAAAGTGCGCTCACGGATCAAAAGTGCTTTGTGGTAGAATGCCTCTGCATCTTCGTAGCGTCCTAGTACGGAATAGAGTCGTGCAAGATCATCGTATGTAGAGGCAGTACGTGGATGATCAAGACCCAGGCGTTGCTCGCGAACGACCAGTGCTTTCTTGTAGAATGACTCGGCTTGAATATAATCCCCCTGCAAGAAGAAATTCTCCGCCTGGTTGCTGAAGCTATACGCTATATAGGGATGCTCCAGGCCAAGTAATTTTTTATGAATTTCGAGTGACCTGGAAATCAGCGGTTCAGCTTCTTGGTATTTTCCTTCAGCATGGTAGATCTCAATCAAGCTATTGACGATGGTCGCCACGTGAGGATGATCCTCACCTGAGAAGCTCTCACGAATCCTTAAAGCGCGCCAATTCATTTTCTCTGCCAGGTCAAGTTTATGCTGTCCCTGGTAGATCTTCGCTAACACATTCAGCGTGGAAGCAAGCATAGGATGGTTCTCTCCCAGACTCTGTTTTCGAATACGCAAGGATTGCTCACAAAAACTTTCAGCGTGATAATACTTTCCTTGTGAAAGGTATAGTCTCGCCAAGCCATAATAGCATTGTCCTACAAGGGGAGAATCAGCTCCCAAATTTACCTCTCGAATATGTAAAGACCGCAAAAAAAGTGGTTCAGCATTCACATAGTCTCCTAGTGTGCGGTATAAACTTGCCAGGTTATACAGAGTTTGAGCCACATCAGGATGGCCTTCCCCCAACACTTGTTGGCGAACAGCCAGTGCGTCCTGTAGGAGAGGCTTTGCCTGCTTATATTTGCCTGAGTTGAGGTAGAGCAAGCCCAGGTCGTTCAGTGTGCGAGCTATATCAGGATGATGAGCTTCTAATACCTTTTGACGAATCTCCAGGGTTCTGAGCAACAGAAATTCTGCCTGTTTGTATCTGGCATGAGCTCCCAGATAGGAAGCCGCCTCGTTGAACAATCGAGCAGCCTCGGAAAAGGCAAGCTCATATTCTTCACTCGATGTTATACATCTCAGAACATGTGGAAGACAACGCTGGCATCTCTCCAAGGTTTGAGGTTGCCAGATTTGCAATTGCCAGGCTTGAGGCTCAACCTCGGGAAAAGCGCGGTTCACTGCTCGTATTGTCCGCTCTGCCCATAGCCGCTGCGTATCCCCGTCCATGCCATCTCTGAGAACTTCTTGCACAAGGTGATGGATGCTCAAGAGCTTCTTTTCGGAGGCGCGTCGAATAAGCGAGTAGCGTAGCAGCAGCGCAATGATGGCATCAGCCTGTAGAGGATCGTTCGCAACTGCTCCAAGTGTCGGTCCGAGTTCAATTGCTCCCATGGTAATAATTTCTTCAGGGATAGCTTCTGGATCGAGGAAAGCAAGCAAGCGTAGGAGCTCAGCAGCAGCAGGACTTTCCTGTTCCACCTGTTGAAAAGAGAGCGACCAGGTGGAGGCGACAGAATCGGGATGGTCAATCGGAAATCTCCCCCGTCGCAGGAGGAGTTCCTTGCGACGGGTGGCATAGAGATGGAAATACTGAGGCAGTCCACAACTTGTCTCTTCAATATACGCACCGGCCTGGTCAAGGGCAAGAGGCAATCCATCCAGAGCGGTAACAATATCCATTGCTTGCGCCTGACTCTCTTCCATTGCTTGATCCAGGAGTATACCAGGAGCAATTACTTTGGTGCGACGCAAGAGAAACATCACGCCCTCATCCAGCCCCATTTTTTCAACTCCAATACGTTGGGCGACTGTTCCCAGAGCCTGCAGCCGCGTCGTAAGTAGCACCTCTCCCGCGCCATGTGCTGGTAAGAAGTCAACGACCATCTCCAGATTATCAACGTCATCTAGAATAAGCAGCCAATCGTTATGAGCGTCAAACCAACGCCTGACCGCTCGGACGACAGTGTCCTGATCTTGCTCATGCTGTTCGGGCAAACCTAGCGAAGTTGCCAACATCACAAAGTCGGCAACGAGTGCCGCATGAGAGGAAGCTGTTACCCATAAGATTGCTTGGTAGCGATCTCGATAGCGATAGGCATATTCCACAGCTATTTGTGTCTTACCAATGCCTCCCAATCCGCTGATTGCCCGTATCTGTGTCTGTGATGTAACTTTATTGCTACTAAATACAGTATACAAAGCGTTCAAAGAGGAGAGAATTTCTTCCCGACCGGTAAAGAGAGGATTGCGCCGGTAGGGTATATTCCAGAAAGGCTGCTGACTAGAGGGAGGAAGAGGAGCAGGAGGAATGGAATACTCTTTTCCTTGCTCCTCGGCATTCAGGACCAGGCCAAGCTCTTCGAGGCTTTTTCCAAAAAGCTCCCCTAACTTTTGGCGATAGTACAGACCAGGAAGATCCCCATTCTCCCAACGGCTTACATTGGCCTGGGTGGTACCGAGGCGCTCTGCTACGTGACTTTGTGTCCAACCACGACGCTCTCGCTCCTGCTTTAAGCGAGAAATGTTTGCACTAGAAATTCTTCGGGCTGCAGGTCTTTCTTTGGAACTCATCTTGTGACCCTAACATTCCTTACTTTTATAGGCAGACGTGGTAGAGAAATCAGCGCTTGTAAGCAATCAGACTATCTTTTCTCACAATGTCAAAGGATCGCTTACCATATGTGATCAAAATAATATACGTATGATATAAGTTTAATATGCATTCGTCAAGCCATGTAGCGTCATATTGAAGAGGAGAAAATCTATGGAGTCATTCAAGTCTAGAATGAATAGTGGTAAAGAAACCTTGCTTTACAGCGTCTTTTATGAGAGATAGAAGCATATCTGAGATCCCTTATGAGAAAAGCTAAGAATGCACAACCGTGTCTCAGAGGAAGCTGCGAGTGCTCATGGGGAGTTTGACCACCTTTTCTCACAATGTCAAAGAGGCGTTTATCATATATGATTAAAAATAATATGTATATAATATAAATTCGATATTCATCCGTCAAGATATGTAGCGTCAAATTAACCAGGAAGAAAACATCCACGAAATAATTCAAGTCCGGTAGTGTTCCTCACCTTCTCGTAGTTTGTAGTACATAAGAGAAAACAGAGGTACTTCATAATGGAAAGAAAGATGATTGAAATTGTGTCTGAAGCGAACCTGGATCTTCTCAAAGATCTTCCACATGTTTTGCCCAGGCTGATTAATTTGTTGATGGATGAGTGGGAACCCACTCCATTGCAGCAAGAAGAGTTGCTTACCCATCTTGCTGAATGTCTCTATTGCCAGATTGCCCTGAGAATGTTTATTGAGAAGGGACTTGACTACGATAAATCTGCGGGCCTTTCTGAAGAACCTGGGCACCAGCTACTTTCACGGTTAACGGAGATCATCCACGCGACAACCGTTCGAGATGATATCGGAGCATACATCGAAATAGCAGATGCGCAAAGCATTGGAGAAGCAGACAAGCGATTTCCTCTGCTTGCAGAACACTTGATGGTATGCAAGGCCTGCCGACGCGATGTAGAGGGAACACTGGACCTGCTCCAGCGAGCAGAGCGGGCAGGTTTTTTTAGATCACAGGAAGTGAACACAGATGAGCAATAACACGGTATGCAGGAAATTGTCGCCCTCTGACTCCTTGTGTCCCTCAACATGCAGTAGTCTGGCATGATAGCATATTCGGAAGAGTGGCGTAGATGCTGTCATGGATGATATGTACACCTTCTCTCTCGATGGCGATGAAAAACTCATGGCTGCAGTACAATCAAAGGTGTTAAAGTCCGAAAGTATACAAAGCGACAGTTAAATAATTGGCTCAGGCGGAGGTGATTCTTGATTCGTTCTTTCACGGAGGTAACGCTGAACGGAACGCACAACATAGCGCACGACGGGAACCGGCACACCGAGTTCTTCCGCTGCTTCCTGAGAGCTATATTGTGCCAACATAACTCTTTGCAAGATTTGACGGTTTCTCTCCGGGTTGGCGTGATCACCAAGGTATTCGAGTACTCCTGAATAAGCTTCACGAACGGCTTCACGCATGAGGCACTCATCTTCTGTAGTAAATGATGCGCTGATTTTCGCTAGCTCATTCTCGTCTTCCTCATCATCAGAAAAATTGTTCGTTGGAGAGATGTTCCGTTTAAGGCGTGCCTGTCTTCGATACATATCTATTTTACGGCTATTTGCAATCCTGGCAAGCCAAATCTGCAATCTGCATTCATAGCGGAAGCTGGGTAAATACTTAATTACTGAAAGCATAGCGTCCTGAACGACATCGTCTTTGTCAGATTCTGGAAGGTCACTTACTTGTATAAGACGTTCAAAGAAGTGGTTACACTCCTTCCAGTGAGGAGAGGAGGGATCAGCAAGCATTTCGGTCACTACTAACTTATCATCTGGACCCGGCCAACTATTGTTAGCGCTTCCTTTCATCTCTACACTCTCCTTTTAATTGTTTCCAGTGCTTTCGGCGACACAGTTGCGTTACCTTGGGAGAGTGTCGTTCTCCTGGTATTCCCTGTAATTATTGCGATTAGCGATGGTTACGTTACATACTCACGAAACTTCTTTCTACGATAATGCCTGCTTATCAGTAATTGTGTGACTTAGTAAAGGTTTTAATAAAATATAGACGATTTTTTCCTATCTTTGCAAAATCTTTACTCATCAAACAACCGGTTATGCTTCTCCAGAGCATTGTTTCCAATTTAGTCCATCTTACTAAATTTGACGTTTAACACAAGATAAAAATAGAAGTGGTTGACCGTATCAGAACAATCCATGTTTCCTATCCCGGTTGCAGCCACAAATACAACAGCGTATAGTGTCCTCATGTCTATCGTCTATATAATATGTAAGCGTAAAAGAGGATAGAGAGCATGAGTATTTCATCTGATGCGAGGATTGTGATTATTACTCGTGCTCTACGTACTTTTGGCTACGGTTTCACCAGCGTATTGTTAGGACTTATGCTGATAGATGCGGGCACGTCTCCCTTGCAGATAGGGATCTTGCTCGCGGTCGCTGCGCTGGGCTCAATCGTTTGTAGCCTGGTGATGGGCATGTACGCGGACCGCGTGGGGCGCAAGCGCTTGTTGATACTCTCCGCGCTGCTCATGATGGTGACCGGCTATATCTTTGCGCTTACACAGTGGTATCCTCTACTGGTACTGGCTTCCTTCTTCGGCACGATCTCCCCTTCGACGAACGATAATTCACCGTTCAGTGGGATCGAGCAGGCGATCCTTGCCCAGTCCGTCGAAACAGAGCAGTATACCCGGCTCTTCTCTTACTACAATCTGATCGCGCAGCTCGCCGAAGCCGCTGGAGGGTTGATGGTGGGACTGCCGCAATTGCTGGAGCGTGCCGGTGTGAACGCGAATATGAGTGTGCATTTGCTCTTCTATGGGATATGGGCTGATCGCGGGCTGCACCGCTCTTCTCTTCCTCTGCCTCTCCCCTTCGGCTGAACTACAAAAGATGTCTTCAGAGAAGAAGCGGACAAACGCTTCTGCACCGAATAGAGCGAAAACGGGCCTGTCTCGTTTTGCTTTGCAGCTACCGGCGGAGACGCGCGTGCTAAAACTTTCTGGTTTGTTTGCAATCGACGTCTTTGCGGGCGGATTGACTTCGCAGACTGTGCTTGCGCTCTGGTACTGGCGACACTTTGGCGCTTCGCTGGGGACATTGGGACTGCTCTTCTTCGCCATGAATCTCCTGGCGGCGCCTGCGTTCTTGCCATCGGTGCGGCTGGAGGAGCGTCTGGGGCTGCTGAAGACGATGGTGATTCCACATAGCATCTCCAATGTCTGCCTGCTCCTGGCACCTTTGATGCCAACGTTGCCTCTGGCGGCTGCGCTAGTATTGCTGCGCCAGTCGCTCTGCAAATTAGATATTTCAGCAAGACAGGCGTACACCGCCGCGCTCGTCGCTCCCGAGGAGCGCACCATCGCAGCCAGCTTTACGACGATCGTGCGTAGCGCTGCCCTGTTCCTCAGCCCGCTCTCCACGGGACTGATACTCAGCGTTTTCTATGTCGGGCGTGGCCTGCCGCTCATTTTCTCCGCCTGTCTCGGTCTTGGCTACGACGTGACCCTGTGGGGTATTTTTAAGAAGATCTCATTGCGTCTGGCAGACGAAAGAAAATCTTCTACCCAGTTTTTACCACTCCATTTTCCGAGCCGATCGTTGCCGATTAACTATCCTGTCAGCCTCGATGATAACAACCTGTGGGGAGTACTGACCGATATGCCTCTATACTCGTCCGACCAGGCTGAGGGGGTCTCCGGTCAATTTAAATCGCTGCACTTTCCTCGTTCGTAACCCTCCCTTCTGCGGATAACCGCTTTCGGTAGACGCAATTGGAACAGGTGAGTAGCCCCACTGCTCATGCTGAACGGCCATTCACGCATATAGTGGTGGAGATGGGAAAAGCGGATACCTTGACGCAGAGGTGTCCGCTTTTTATCGCGCATGGAGTGCTTCTCTGGCTGGCGACAATAACTCAGCACTTCTACGGATAATAGTGCTTCCAGCAGTAATAGTAAAGAGATATTCTCGTTTGCGGATATAATTAATCCCTGCTATAATGAGCTAGATAAATATGTGAGTGTACTGAGAAGTGACGAGGTTTTTTTCATGCGCAAGACATTGGTCGTGGTGCTGTCTCTACTACTGCTTTGTTGGGGTGTATTTCTTTTTGCTTTTGCCAACAGGTTACCTGTCCAGGCGACGCAAAAAACGGTCAGGCAAGTAAGATCGATAGTATTAAAAATACCACCAAAGTCTGTCCGAGCGACTCCTTCACCGGTTGCACATATATCCGCAAAGGCCACTCCGCCGACCATAAAAGGTGATAATGTCAACGCGACGGTCCCTGCAAGCATACGAGAAAACATCTTTTTTAATGGTAACACTTCTCTACACGAGATCGCTCTAACCTTTGATGATGGTCCTCATCCGATCTACACGCTGCAGGTGCTGCATATTCTGCAGGAGTACGGGGTCAAGGCGACATTTTTCTGTATCGGGAGGCAGATACCGGCCTACGCGAGTATTGTGCGGCAGGTCAGTCGCGCGGGGAACCTGATTGCCGACCATACGTGGGACCACTTCGATATGACACGACTCTCCATCGCCAGTATGCAATGGGAATTGTCAAGGACCGCCGACGTGATTCAGCAGGTAACGGGTGTGCGGCCCATATTGTTTCGTCCTCCCTATGGATCTATCAATACGACCGTGAAGAACGTATCGACGCAGCTCGGACTGACTCCTATCATGTGGAATGTCGATCCCAACGATTGGCGACTGCCTGGAGCCGGCATTATCGTTCAGAGAGTGCTTGCCAATACAGGGAATGGCAGCGTGATCCTGCTGCATGATGGCGGCGGAAACCGCTCGCAGACGGTGCAGGCGCTGCCACAGATCATTACAGTGCTGCGAGCACGTGGCTACCGGTTTGTGACTGTGGGACAACTCCTCGCCGATAGTGTGCGCGGCTAGCAGCAGGCGATGTATCTTGTAGCTATAGACCACACCGAATGGAAGATGGGCATACTATGTAGTACAATTGCAACCTATACAGAAGGACATCGGTGAGAAGAACGCTACAGAAGAGAGGTCCTTGTACATGCCTATCCTTGTTGACCTGATCGCCACCTACATCAACCAGTTGCAGGCAAACGTATGCCGCAGCGTAGCGGAAGCGCAGGGACTGCTGGTAGGGAAAACAGGTGAAAAACGGCCTTCTCACTTGTTTTCAAATGCTTCTCTTCCTCCTTATGAATGAAATGGAATACTCTTCAACTCTAAATAGTGTTCGCAGTAGTCGGTATCTCCTTGCCCACTATGGAGAGTCGTTTATCATGTTTGATTAGCACGATCCTTTTCCCACTGGAACCAACTTCATCCCGACGAGACGAATACATTTGTTAATGTTTATGCTCTATTTACGCAGGGATAGGTCTCGTTTATGCGTCGTTTATGTCCAATTGAGTATACTCCCATCATAGGCCCACAAAAATCTACTAGCCCGGTGATCGCCGGATCTGGAATTCGTACATTCAACCTGTCTTATTTGTAGATACTTGTTGTGCGTATGGCATGGTACCAGACGACCATAAGAGAAAGGAGTGCGGTCATCTCCGCTTTATCGATGAAAAACTTATCAGCCATGACCCAAAATGTAACGAGCCAGGGTACGTCCGCCATAGAATTGAGGGACGTCACCAAACGCTTTTTGACGCCAAAAGGCCAGGCCTACACCGCGATACGCAACGTCACCTTCAGCGTCGCACCTGGTGAGTTCGTCGCCGTGGTTGGCCCGACTGGCTGCGGCAAATCCACTACGCTGGGACTTATTTCTGGCCTTGAGCGACCAAGCGTTGGCGAGGTAGAGGTAATGGGCAAACCTGTGCAGGGCATCGACCCGCGCATTGGCTATGTCTTCCAGGCTGACGCAGTCTTCCCCTGGAAGAATGTGCTCAGCAATGTTGTCACCGGCCCGCTCTTCCGTGGAAAGCCAAAAGCCGAGGCGCGCGAGCGCGCTCACGATTGGATCGCGCGTGTCGGACTTACTGGGTTCGAGGACCGCTACCCGCACCAACTCTCGGGCGGCATGCGCAAGCGCATGGCCCTGGCTCAGACCTTTATCAACGGGCCGCAGATCCTGTTGATGGACGAGCCGTTCAGTGCTCTCGACGTGCAGACACGGACCTTGATGGAAGACGAACTGCTCCAGATGTGGTCCACCCTCTCGGCCTCCGTGGTCTTCGTCACCCACGACCTGGAGGAGGCCATCGCCCTGGCCGACCGGGTGTGCGTCCTCACCTCTGGGCCGGCCACCGTCAAAGGCATCTATACCATCGACTTGCCCCGTCCACGCAAGGTGGAGGAAATCCGCTTCGAGCCACGTTTCGTCCAACTGTATCACGAAATCTGGGAAGATCTTCGCGAGGAGGTATTGATTAGCTATGAGCGTAATAAGCAACGAGTCTAAAGAAACCAGCACCACCGCCGAGAGCACAGGAGTGCCAGCGGCCATCGCTGCCCGCCGCCGCCGCCGCATCATGGTCAACACGCTGCGCGTCCTGCTGCTGGTCGTGCTCATCGGGGGCTGGGAACTCACCACTCGTGTCGGCATCGTCGACCCCTTCTTCTGGGGCCGACCCTCTGGTATCTTGGCACAACTCGTCACCTGGGTCACGCAGGGGACGGCGCAGGGCCCCTTATGGGAGCAAATTCTCGTCACCTTAGAAGAGACCGTCCTGGGCTTCGTGATCGGCGTCGTGCTCGGGGTCGTCTTTGGAGTGGTGCTGGGACGCAATCAGTCCCTGGCCGATATCCTGAGCCCTTACATCAAGGTAGCCAATGCGATTCCGCGTATCGTGCTCGGCTCTATCTTCGTCATCGCGCTGGGCCTGGGGATGCAATCCAAGGTGGCACTGGCGGCTGTGATGGTGTTCTTTATCGTCTTTTACAACGCTTTTCAGGGGGTGCGCGAGGTCGACCGCAACCTGCTGGCCAACGCACGCATTCTGGGGGCGAGCCAGCGCCAACTCTCCACAGCGGTGATCATCCCGTCAGCCCTGACGTGGATCATTGCCAGCCTGCATACCAGCTTTAGCTTTGCTCTGGTCGGCGCGGTAGTCGGTGAGTACCTGGGTGCGACCCAGGGCATCGGCCTGATGATTCAGACCGCGCAGGGCACCTTTAACGCGAACGGTGTCTTCGCGGCGATGGCGATGCTGGCAGCGCTCGCCTTGCTTGCGGAGCTCCTGATCACCGCGCTGGAAAACCGTCTGATCGGCTGGCGCCCCAATATCATCAGTGATGTAGCTATTTAGATGAACTCAGAATTCCGAGGAACAACGCCGCATGCGCGGCTACGGCTTCGCCGTCAGTTCCTCGGATCAGAAGACAAGGAGGAATGAGAAAAGAAGCGAACGAAAAGCAAATGCGCTCGTCAGTGTAGCCAGCACATCGTTACCAATAGAACCAGGGGCGAGAACGGCTGGTTACACATAGAATCATCGAAGACCGAACAGGAGGAAGCACATGAACTCATGGAGCCGAAGGATTAGTCTGGTAGGCAGTTTCATTTTAGTTCTTATCCTTAGCGCGTGCGGCAGTAGCAGTAGTGGCGGCAGCGGTAGCAGTAGTAGCAGTGGTGGTAAGACGCATCTCTCGATCATGGTGGGTGGACTCAGCAAGCAGATCTATTTGCCGAACATGCTCACCAAGCAGCTAGGGTACTTCGATCAGCAGGGTCTGGACGTAACACTGATTGACGAGGCATCTGGACAATCCTCTGAGAACGAAGTGCTGGCAGGCCAGGTCGATGCAGGCTCGGGGTCCTATAACCACACCATCGAGCTGCAAGCGGCTGGCAAGCAGATGGAGGCCGTAGTTCTGTTGAACGTTGCCCCTGGTGAAGCCGAGATCGTTTCTGCTAAAGTGGCCAGCCAGATCCACTCGATCAAAGACCTCAAAGGCAGGAATCTGGGCGTCACTGAACTGGGCTCAGGGACGCAGACTCTCACCACCGCGCTGCTGCATAATGCCGGGATAGCGCCAGACCAGGTGCATTTCGTGCCGGTGGGCGCAGGCGATACCTTTATCGCGGCGTTGCAGCAGGGCAGAATCGATGCAGGCATGACGACCGAGCCGACGATCTCGCGTATCCTGGCAACAGGTGTCGGGAAGGTCCTGGTCGATCTGCGCTCGCCGCAGTCCACGCAGGCGGCCCTGGGCGGACCCTACCCGTTCATCAGCCTGTTTATGAATAACAGTTATGTCAGTAGTCACAAGGATACCGTTCAGAAGCTGGCGAACGCCTATGTCCAGACGCTGAAGTGGATGCACACGCACACGGCGGAGCAGATCGCGGATAAAATGCCGGCTGATTACTACGCAGGCAATAAAGCTCTCTATGTAACGGCGTTGCAAAACCAGATGGCCATCTTCAGTCCAGATGGATTAATGCCTGCTGGCGCGCCTCAATCGGTGCTCAACACTGAGTATCAGAGCAATCTGGTCCCGAAGGGCAAGCAGATTGATCTCAGCGCCACATTCACCAACGAGTTTGTCAACAAAGCGCTCGGCTAAGCGTCCCTCTCGTATCAAAGCTCGGGTATCTGTTTCGGAACAGGTGCCCGAGTCGCTTTCGTATCAAAGTGATATTCAGGGAACCGAAATGATATAATAAGGAAACCTCATTCACATTTTAGTTGTATTGATGAGCGCGTCAGAGCCGAAGTGTCGAAAGATCGCACAGGGGTTGGTTTTGCACAACGAGATCGTGCGAAAGAACTCATCGAGGTGTGTATTGGCCATGCTGCATATCGTGCGTCGATCTCTCCTGATTCAGATGCTGAGCGTCTACCTGCTTTTTGTCGTCGTCGTGCTGGTTGGGGGAGTGGGAGTCAACGCAGTCGTCGAACAGCAATTGCGCAACGACGCCCAGGCATCCAACCAGGCGCTGGCGCAGGAGATCGCCCTGAATACCAGCCTGCAACTGCGGGATGCCGAGACTTCGCTCGTTGCTCTGAGCAAGCTTGTAGCACAGAATCATACTCCGGACGCAATAGCGAGGACCTTCCGGGCCTATCAGGCTGCTCGCAGCGACGTGGATCACATCTCCTGGCTCGGACCGCTAGGTGATCTGCGCGTTACCTGGCCGCCGGGTGAGGTCGGGTTAGGAGCGGAGTTCTCGCCCTCCGACATCATAGGACGCGCCCGAGCCGCCACCGCCCCGATCTTTGAGGTAGGTATCGCCGTCGAAACGACCTTCAGCGCAGGCGTCATCATTGCTCAACCTGTGCGCGCCAGCGGTCAACTGATAGGCATCGTCGCAGCGAATATCTCGCTCGTCGAACTCAGTGAACCTCTGACGCCCGTCGTCCAGGCACAGCAACGCCAGGGACGGCAGCTCATGATCAGCATCATCGACGATAAGGGCGAGCTTATCGCCACGCCTCAGCACGAGCGCATCATGCAGACCGTGCTGGATGAATTGCCGGGGGCCGACCAGGCGTTGCGCGGTCATGCAACCTCAAGTCTGGGTCCGGGAACCGACGGCCAGGACTGGCTTTTCAGTGCCGTACCCGTGCCGTACCTCGGCTGGGCTGTCGTCGTGCAGCGACCTGCCAGCGAGGCGCTGGCCGTAGTCGCACAGTTCCATCTCTGGCTATTGACCGCTGCACTTCTCTTCGCCATCGGTGGTCTGCTGTTCTGGCTCATGCTGCTGAGCCGGGTCATTCGCCCCCTCCATACGCTTGCTCTCCAGCACCAGGTGCTGCCTACCTCCGAGCAATCGATTCCTGAGCATGCCACTGTGCTTGCTGAACGAGAGGACGAGGTAGGGGATCTTGCGCGTTCACTCGTACGTCTCGAGTACGATGGAGTGGAGAAGCTCGGAAAACTGCGAACGCTGCTGGAGACGTCGAACGCCGTGGTCAAATCTCTGGAACCGTATACGGTCGTAGGCAAGATTATTCGCGAGGCGCGGCGATTGGTGGATGTGCAGGCAGCGGCGGTACTCCTGCCCGATGAGCAGGGAGTACTACGCGTGCTTGCCAGCGCTGGGCATAGCGAACGTTACGACCGCGTGCTCTCCCTGTCGCCCGAGAACGTGAGTTCAGCAGCCGTGTTGGCGTTGCGGGATGGTAAGCCCGTGCAGAAACTACTCAATGCCAACTCGCCTTCGTTCTCCTACGATGAGGGTTTCCGCTGCGTTTTGGCGATCCCGATCATCAGCCGTCATGCCGGTAGCGTCGTCCTGCTGGTACACCGTATTGAGGCTCATCCCTTTAACCAGAACGAGATCGACCTGCTGCTGACATTTGCCAACTATGCCACACTCGCGTGGGAACATGCCGTGCTCTACGAACGCAGCGATGAGCGGCTGCGCGAAGTGGCACGGGAGAACGAACTCCTGTATCAGCAGGCATCGGAGGAGAAGCAGAAGCTAGAGGCAATTATGGGCAGCATGAGCGATGGGCTGGTGCTGACAGGCATAGATGGGACAATTCTGTACGCCAACTTCGGCGCAAGCGCCATTATGGGACTGCCCATCGAGTCTCTGGAGCACCAGCCGATCAGCACACTCTACAACGCACTGCGCTCAAATGCGGTACATCCACAAGAATGCGAGCGGGCGCTGAAACGGGTTGCGTGCGCCGAAGCGACGGAGCTGGTGGTCGAGATCACACAAACCGATCAGCGGCAGGCCATTCATCTACGGCTGTTCGATGTGAACGATGAGTCGGGACGCACTATAGGACGTGGCCTGCTGCTGCGTGACGTGACCCGCGAGCGAGAACTTGACGAGTTCAAAACGACCTTGCTGGCGGCTGTTGGCCATGAGCTGCGCACGCCATTGGCAGCTATTAAAGGGAACGCCTCTACATTGCTGCAACAGGATATAACATGGCCTCTTGCAGATCAGCGTCATTTCTTGAAGATGATCAGCGGTGAAGCGGATCGTCTGGCTCAACTTGTAAGTAACCTGCTCGATCTTTCGCGGCAGGAGGCGGGACTACTCTTCCTCAATCGTGCGCCTGCCAGGATACAGGATCTCGTAGCGAAGATCGTCGAGCGGGTGAGTCATCCGGGAGTCACACTCACTTCGCATATCCCTGCCACTTTGCCACCGGTCAACATAGACAGCGCGCGTATAGAGGTCGTGCTTCACAACCTGGTCGCCAATGCGCTGACGTACGGTGAGGGCGAGGTGCGCATCACCGCCGAGGTACAAGACAATGGGGTTGTCGTATCTGTTGCCGATAATGGGCCTGGCATCGCCTCTAACGAACTGCCGCACGTATTTGAGCGGTTCTACCGGGCGCAGCACGGTCGCCAGCAGCATTCTGGCGGGACCGGCCTGGGACTGGCTATCTGCAAGGCATTCATCGAAGCTCACGGCAGCACGATCTGGGCGAAGAGTACAATGGAGGGTACGACGATATCGTTCTCGCTGCCGCTTGCTTCGGTGGTGTCCACAGATATGGTAGCAACGGAGCTTTCTCCCTTACAGCCAGAAACGGAGTTTTCAACAGAGGAAAGGAGGCGTATATGACGAGGGCGAAGCGTATTCTGCTCGCAGAAGATGAAGTGGCCCTGCGCGATTTCGTCAGTCGGAACCTGCACGCGCGCGGCTTCGAGGTACTGGAAGCGAGCAACGGGCTGGAAGCGGTAGCCGTATGGGAGCGAGAAAATCCCGACCTGTTGATACTCGACATCATGATGCCACGCATGGATGGCCTCGAAGTCTGTCGGCGTGTGCGCGAGTACTCTTCGGTCCCCATCATTGTGTTGACCGCGCTGGATGCCGAAAGCGACAAGGTCACGGCGCTCGATCTTGGGGCTGACGATTATCTAAGCAAACCTTTTGGGGTGGAGGAACTGCTGGCTCGCATGCGCGCCGTATTGCGTCGTACCCAGGGGGAGACGCCGCCACGTGGAAGCGGTGTAAAGCGGTTTGGCGATCTTGAGATTGACCTGGCGGGACACGTCGTACGGTTGCGTGGTGCCGAGGTGCGGCTATCGCCAACGGAGTTCGCCCTCTTGAAGCAGCTTATCACCAACGTGGGCAAGGTGGTCACGCACCGCATGCTGCTACAGAGCGTCTGGGGGGCGGAGTACGGCGGTGAGGCCGAGTACCTGCGCGTTTATATGAACCGCCTGCGCCACAAACTGGAGCTCGACCCTGCCAATCCCCGCTACCTGCTCACTGAACCGGGCGTTGGATATCGTTTTGTTGCACCCTGAAACAAGGGCATAGGTAAACGTCTTGAGGCCAGATATGAGCATCACTCTACCGCGATATTTTCCCTCTGAAAGTGCGTCGTGAGGATAATGCTGGTAAGAACGCGCTCCACACCAGGCATCTGCCGGATATGGTTGAGCAGTGCTTCCAGTGCCGAGGGCGAGGTCGTATGCACCTTGATGAGCATGCTCTCCTCGCCGGCGGAACTAAAACACTCCACGACCTCGGGGAAGGCTTGTAGGGCGCGCGCCAGCTCTTCACAGGGGACACGGCTGATGTGAATGCGTACGAAGGCGCGCAGGGTCAGGCCGAGCTTCTCGGGATCTATCTCGATCGTATACCGGTTGATCGTGCCGGCTCGTTCCAGCTTTTTCACCCGCTCGTGCACGGCTGGTGGCGACAGGTGGACGGCCTCGCCCAGTTCGCTATATTTGCGCTTCGCGTCCTGTTTGAGTAAAGCTAATAACATTCGGTCCGTCTGGTCTAACACAGGCTCCTCTCCTCTTTTCTGCTGAATAGGGTTTGCTCTTTAATGCTATTCGCCAATTTGACTTGATTTTTTAATGGTATATGGGTATCTTAACATTATGCTGAATAAAATAAAAGCTCATTGAGTGCTGATTTCTCAGCGGAGAGGAACGTATATGGACAATAATACGATTGCGGGCTTCCATCATCTCACGGCCATCGTGGGAGATCCGCAGCAAAACATCGACTTTTATACACACGTCCTGGGTCAACGGCTGGTCAAACAGACGGTCAATTTCGATGATCCAGGCACCTACCACCTCTACTATGGCGATGGGGTTGGAACGCCGGGTACGATTGTGACCTTCTTTCCCTGGCCCGGTGCGCCGCAAGGAAGCAGGGGAGCGGGCCAGATCGTTGACATTTCCTTCTCTATTCCGGCGGCGGCCCTTGACTACTGGACCAACCGCTTGACGAAGCACGGCGTGGCCTATACCGGGCCGACCGCGCGCTTCGACGATCAGGTCATCGCTTTCTTAGATCCGCATGGGCTCTCGCTGGAACTGGTTGCCCATCAGCAGCCGGACGCGCGCAGTGGTTGGAAACAGGGCCCGATCCCTGAAGCCTATGCCATTCGTGGATTTTACAGCGTCACGCTGGCCGAGAACAATCAAGAGCGCACCGCCGCGATGCTCACCGGAGTGCTCGGCTTCCGTCTGCTCAAACAAGAGGGCAACCGTTTCAGATACGAGGTAGGCGAGGGCGGACCCGGAGCCACCGTCGATGTCTTGAGCCTGCCCAATCAGCCGCGTGGTAGAATAGCGGTGGGCACGGTCCATCACGTCGCCTGGCGCACTGAAGACGATGTGCACCAACTCGCCTGGCGTCAACGCCTGCTCGATCAGGGGAGCAACGTCACGCCGGTCAAGGATCGCCAGTACTTCCACTCGATCTACTTCAACGAGCCGGGCGGTGTCCTCTTCGAGATCGCGACCGATCCGCCGGGATTCGCCACCGACGAGACGGTGGAGGAGTTAGGGACGCATCTCAAGCTTCCCCCCTGGTTGGAGCCGCAGCGAGCGCAGATCGAGGAGGTCCTGCTCCCAATCCATGTACCGGAGGAGAATGTCGGCGCGGCGGGTCGCTAGCGGGCAGTCTGGAGATTTTTCAATGCGTGAACGTATGGATAAGATAACAGGACCACATCAGGGGCAGCCTGTGCTGATGGCTGGCGAGCCGCTTGAGAGCGCCAGAGCCGCTATGATTATGATCCACGGGCGCGGGGCGACGGCGGAAGACATCTTGAGCCTCACAGGCGAGGTGGACCAGCCCGGTTTTGCCTACCTCGCACCGCAGGCGGCTGGCTACACGTGGTATCCCAACAGCTTCCTCGCGTCCATTGCGAGCAACGAGCCCGGTCTCTCTTCGGGGCTGGCCGTCATTGCCTCGCTCCTGGAGCGCCTGGGAGAAGCTGGCATCTCAGCCGAGCGCACTATTCTGCTCGGCTTCTCGCAGGGGGCATGTCTCTCGCTTGAGTTCGCGGTCCGCAACGCGCGTCGCTACGGTGGAGTCGCCGGCCTGAGCGGCGGCCTGATCGGACCCGACGGCACACCGCGCGACTATCCCGGTTCGCTGGCTGGCACGCCCGTCTTTCTCGGCTGCAGCGATGTTGATTTCCACATTCCAGCGGAGCGCGTCCTCTTCTGCGCCGAGGTCTTGCGACGACTCGGCGCAGAGGTCACGGCGAAGCTCTACCCGCGTATGGGGCATACCGTGAATCAGGATGAGCTTGATGCTGTCAGCAAGATGATGCAGGCGATTAATCGACCAGGCTAAAACACCTATAGAAGTTTATCCATCGTGATAGGAAGATCGCGAATGCGTCGGCCTGTTGCATGATAGATGGCATTGCCAATCGCGGGGGCAATGCCAACGATGGAGATTTCTCCTACACCCTTCACTCCAAGCGGATTCAGGTGTGTGTCCGATTGATCAATGAAGATCACATCGATGGAGGGGGTATCTGCCTGTACCGTAACCATATAGTCCGCGAGATTGGCGTTGACAATTCGCCCTGTATTCGCGTCCATGCTGGTTTGCTCAAGAAGGGCCATCCCGATGCCGCCGACAGCGCCTCCAATCATCTGACTCCGCGCCGTCTTCTCGTTGAGGATGTGTCCTGCTGCGACGACTGAGAGCACGCGCGCGACCCGTATTCTGCCCAGATCAGCATCGACATGCACTTCGGCAAACTTGGCGGAAAAGACGCCGGTTCCGAACTGTTGTGTCTCATCGCCCGGTGCCGCTCTACCCAGAGCCTCGATCACTTTCAAACCATGACGCGACAGGATCTCCGCATATCTCTCGTGCCGTGATGGATCACTTTTGAGCGCGATGCGGCTATCACGAACGGCGATCATATCGATGTTTGCACCTCGCAGTGGTGAAGCCTCGTCATCACGAATGAGCGCGAGTATCTGTTCAAGTACTGCTCGGGCCGCTGTTTGCACTGCTGATCCCACGCTGGCAGCAAGCATCGACCCGCCCTGCGGTGGTGTCACTGGGAGCGAACTATCTCCTAATTCACAACGGACATGCTCAGGAGGAAGGCCAAGCGCGTCCGCCGCGATCTGTGTCATGATAGTATAGGTGCCAGTGCCAATATCTGTGGCACCAGTCTGCACTATCGCACTTCCATCGGTGAGCAGTTGCACGCGGGCCGAAGCTGCTTGACGATTGTAGGGATAGAGCCCACTTGCTACTCCCCAACCGATCAGGTCATTGCCATCGCGCATCGAGCGAGGTGCGCGGGTGCGACGTTTCCAGCCAAAGCGCTCTGCCCCCTTCTGATAGCATTCACGTAACCCTCTGCTCGACCATGGTAGTCCACTTCCTGGATGGACGAGAGCGTCATTACGTAAACGCAATTCGATAGGATCAATATCCAGAGCATACGCCAGTTCATCCATGGCCGTTTCAAGGGCAAAGACCCCCGGCGACTCACCGGGACCACGCATCCATGTCGGGGTGCCGACGTTGAGACGTACCTGCTGGAATCTTGCGCGCAGATTGGGACAGGCGTAGAGTGACTGTGTTGCACGGACGAGGCCCTCGCGATAATCATCGGCCATGGCCGTCGGCTCCGTGCCCTCATGGATCGTCGCCACAAGTTGACCGTCACGTGTCGCACCGAGTGCTACGCGTTGGACGGTCTGTGGACGGTAGCCAATAGACGTAAACATTTGCTCACGCGTCAGGACCAGTTTGACCGGACGGCCTACGTGTCGCGCTGCAATCGCCGCGAGGGCAACATGTGGCCAGCAGCGTAGACCGCTGCCAAATGCGCCGCCGATGAAAGGTGCGATGATGTGCACCTGGGAAAGCTCAAGGCCAAGCATCGCAGCAACAACGGTGCGTGAGTTATCGACCCCTTGCGTCGTGTCGTATAGCGTCAATGCATCGCCATCCCAGTGTGCCGTGGTGGCGAAAAGAGCCATCGGGTTGTTGTGCTGCGTTGGTGTCGTATACGTTTCCTCGACACGCACAGCAGCCGTAGCGAATGACGTATCTGGATCGCCACGTACCACATCGGGAAAGGCCGTTGCGAACGGTTGGGCATGCTGATCGTCGAGTAAAACGAGAGGGGTCTCCTTCTCATAGTCTATGGAGATCAATGTGGCGGCAAAGGTGGCTTGTTCAAATGTCTCTGCGACGACGATGGCAACATGTTGGCCGTTGTAGTAGATGTGATCGTCTTGCAAGGGTGGTGGGGGAGCCGACCCCAGGAAGTTGGCAGGACCTCTATTGAGCTGAGGCGCGTTGCGATGGGTGAGTACTGCACGGACGCCGGGCGCTGCTTCTGCCGCGCTCGTGTCGATATGCCTGATCCGGCCACTCGCGATTGTGCCTTGCACGAGGACGGCATGTGTCAGGTTATCCAGAGGAAACTCTGCTGGATAGCGAGCCTGGCCTGTCACCTTGAGCCGCCCGTCCACGCGGTCAAGCGCTTGACCCAGCACTTTCTTCTCACTCGTACTCATGCCATACCTCCTACGGTAGTCAGTGCACGCACCAGCGTTCGCCTGGCAAGCTCGACTTTAAACGCGTTATCCCGTTGGGGGACCGCTCCGACCAGCGCTGCTTCCGCTGCTGCGGCAAACACTCTCGTATCGAGAGTTGCCCCCTGGAGCTGCGTTTCGGCGGCGTGCACGCGCCACGGGATCGTTCCTACGCCACCCAGCGCGAGTCGCGCGGCCCGGATGGTTGTACCGTCCAGCTCCAATGCGACGGCGGCTGAGGTCAATGCAAACTCATAGGAGGCCCGATCCCGGACCTTGAGATAGGTTGAGCGGGTTGCATCAAATGTTGAGGGGATCTCAATGGCGATGATGAGCTCTCCTTGTACGAGGACATGTTCGCGCTCTGGTGTCGTGCCAGGCAGCAGGTAGAAGTCAGTGAGCGGGATGCGACGTTCTCCCTTTGGTCCGCGCACATGCACGATCGCATCCAATGCCACCAGGGCTACAGCAGCGTCAGAGCCGTGTGTCGCGATACAATGATCGCTGGTACCTAAAATGGCATGCATCCGGTTTGGGCCAGAGAGAGCGGCGCACCCGGAGCCAGGAACACGCTTGTTACAGGCGAAAGCTGGATCACGGAAGTAAGAGCAACGCGTACGCTGAAGCAGGTTGCCGCCGATTGTTGCCATATTGCGCAGTTGTTGCGAGGCACTGAGCAGTAGTGCTTGAGAGATCAGAGGATAGCGGTCACGGATAACTGGCTCGTGTGCCATCTCGTTCATCGTCGTTAAAGCACCAATGCGCACACCGCTGTCCGTCACCTCAATGCCTCGCAGGGGGAGCCGTGTGATATCGACAAGAAGGTTGGGTGTGAGGACGTTGTCTTTCATCAGATCAAGCAGTGTCGTGCCACCCGCAATGTACCTGGCCTGGGGGTGAGCAGAAAGGAGTGCAATGGCTGTTTCCATTTCTTCTGCAAGCGTATAGCTAAACGGCTCCATTGGTCTTTCCCTCTAGAACGCTACAGATAGCGGCAACAATGTTCGGATAAGCCCCACAACGACAAATATTACCGCTCATGAACTCGCGAATCTCCTCCTGAGAGATGATATGTTCCTCGCTCAGGAGGCCAACGGCAGACAGAATCTGACCAGGCGTACAATATCCACACTGAAAGCCGTCATGGACAATGAACGCTGCTTGCATAGGGTGAAGTTGATCCCCTCTGGCAAGGCCCTCAATCGTTGTAATCTCTTTTCCCTCACTCATGACTGCAAGCGTGAGACAGGAGAGGAACGGCTTCCCATTGACAAGGATGGTACAGGCGCCACACGCTCCATGATCGCAGCCCTTCTTGGTCCCAGTCAATCCGAGATGTTCGCGCAACGCATCAAGGAGGGTTACGCGTGGGTCGAGCATTAATGCATGCACCGCTCCGTTGATATGCAATGTTACAGCGACAAGCGGCGCATCTGTCGCTCTCTCTGCGGGGATAGTCATCATTTTCTCCTTCGTGAGCCGTGCCTGGCCCAGATATGCAGAGTGAGAAATACACTCCAGGCAAGTTCCTCTTTCAACTGCCTGATTCTTGTGTCTTAACCTTAATATACCATTATAGGTAAGCACAGACAAACACGCTTCGATGGGCAGTATTGTTACAACAAGATGAACTGATTGTCCGGCGAGATCGGCAATGATTGCCACTAATATCCGCTGACATTCGTTACCCATATATGCGTAACACCGTTTTTTAAGTAGACACAACTTTTGTGCCAACTTGCTTATCACAGGAGGTCTTCATGTTGCTTCTCCTATCGGCCCTTGTCCCGTCGGACGGCATCACCATTCATATCGGCGACCACGCCTGGTCGTTTGGCACGAGTTTTATTGTATACCTCATTGTTGCCGCCATCGTTGGCCTGCTGGCAGAATTTATCGTCGGTTGGCGGCTCCCCTTCGGCTTCGTTGGCGCGATTATTGCGGCGCTCATCGGCATCTGGCTCATGACGCAGGTGATCATCATCAGTGGTCTCGGTGACATCAACGTTGCGGGCGTGCCCATCGTGAGGGCGCTCATTGGAGCAATCATCCTGGTTGCGATCTGGCACGCGCTGACCTATCGCTCCTGGTCGCGTCGGCGCCGGTACTACACTCGTCGCTACTAAGCACTGAAAACGATCCTCACAGCAGGGATGGGGCTTGCCCCCATCCGCAGGCCTGTGGAGGGCGTTCATCACGAAGGGGCACCGGATGGGGGCAAGCCCCATTCCTACTGAGAAGCCCTGAAGTGGTGCCCGGCAAACGTTTCGGTCGGTGACATCAGGTGATACAATAGTAGCAATATATCGAATGGAGTGCTAGCTTTCGTTACAACTTTTCTTGAAGGCGCTCTCATAGAGTATGCATGGAAGAAATTGGAGAAACTCTGAGCCGCGCGAGGAGGACTAAAACCTATGAAATGTGAGCGCTGTAAAAAAAATCCCGCCCAGATTCCCGTTGAGCAGATCGTCGATGGTCGCCGGGAACGGCACTACCTGTGCCAACAGTGCGTCGATGAATTGATGAATGCCGCTACGAACCAGGCGACAGGCGAGGGGAATGGTCAGGAGACGCCCTTTGGTTTTACTTTTAATGGCAATCCTGCGACCGTTGGCAGCGTAAATACCGCGACGGCTGAGCGGCAGGGCAAACAGAGCAAGACGCCGACGCTCGATCAGTATGGGCGCGACCTGACCGTCGAGGTGGCCGAGGGCAAGATCGATCCGGCGGCTGGTCGTGAGCGTGAGATTCGGCGCCTGGTGACTATCCTGGGGCGACGTCAGAAGAACAACCCAGTCCTGATCGGCGAACCAGGGGTGGGCAAGACGGCGATCGTGGAGGGGCTTGCCCGCCGCATCCACACCGGCGACGTGCCTGCTCCGTTGCGCAACAAGCGCATTGTCTCCCTCAGTATGGGGAGTATGGTCGCCGGCGCGATGTTCCGGGGGCAGTTCGAGCAGCGCGTCAAATCCATTCTGGACGAGCTGCGGCAGGCGCCAGAAGTGCTCGTCTTCATCGATGAACTTCATACCGTTGTCGGGGCGGGGGCCGCTGAGGGAGCGGTGGGGGCAGCCGACATGTTCAAGCCAGCTCTGGCGCGTGGCGAACTGCGCTGCATCGGTGCCACGACGCCCGACGAGTACCGCAAGCATATCGAGAAGGACGCTGCCCTGGAGCGCCGCTTCCAGCCGGTGAAGGTGCCCGAACCAACTCCAGAAGAGGCGATCGAGATGCTCAAGATCGTGCGCCCCAACTACGAGGCGCATCACACGGTCAACATCTCCGACGAGGCGATCGAAGCCTCCGTCAAGCTCTCCGACCGCTACATCAACGACCGCTTCTTGCCCGATAAAGCCATCGACCTGATGGACGAGGCGTCGTCTGCCCTACGCCTGGATGCGACCGAGAAGGGGATTGTGAGTCCGATTCTGGTCGCCGACCTGGAGAAGGAACTGGCCGATATCCAGGTCAAGAAAGAGGCTGCGGCGAATGCCGAGGACTACGAGCGGGCGGCACGCCTGCGTCAGCACGAACTGGTGACGCTGAACAAACTGAATAAAGCACGCGCGGCGGTGGGTGCGTCGATGACGCTGATCGTTACCCCTGAGCATATCGCGCAGGTCGTGGAGAACTGGACCGGTGTGCCGGTGAGCCAGATGCTGGAGTCCGAGCGGCAGAATCTGCGCCACCTGGAGGAAGATCTGCGCAAACGCGTCGTCGGGCAGGATGAGGCCATTCGTGCCGTTGCGCGCGCCATCCGGCGTTCGCGTGCCGGTCTGAAGGACCCACGGCGTCCCATCGGCTCATTCCTCTTCCTCGGCCCCACGGGCGTCGGCAAGACGGAGCTGGCGAAGGCCCTGGCGGCGGAGCTCTTCGGCGGTGAAGACGCACTGATACGCCTGGACATGTCGGAGTATATGGAGCCGCATACCGTCTCCCGTCTGTTCGGTAGCCCACCTGGCTACGTCGGACACGACGAGGGTGGCCAGTTGACCGAGCAAGTGCGGCGGCGTCCGTACAGCGTCGTTCTGCTGGACGAGGTGGAGAAGGCGCACCCCGAGGTCTTCAACGCCCTGCTGCAGATCATGGACGATGGCCGCCTGACCGATGGGCTGGGGCGTACCGTCGACTTCAAGAATACTGTGGTCATAATGACCAGCAACGCCGGCAGCACGGAGCTGCGCCATGCCGCGCGCATCGGCTTCGTAGCGTTAAAGCCCGAGGATGAAAAGGACGAGCAGTACGAGGCCATGCGCTCGAAGGCGATGGATAACCTGAAGCGGCTGTTCCGTCCCGAGTTTATCAATCGCATCGACCAGATTACGGTTTTCCACGCGCTGGGCAAGCCGGAGCTGTATCAGATCATCGACCTGCTGCTGGCCCAGGTACGCAACCGCCTGCACGAGCAAAAGATCGAGCTCGTTGTAACCGACGAGATCAAAGACTTCTTGCTCCAGGAAGGCTTCGACGAGGAGTATGGCGCGCGTCCGCTGCGCCGTGCTATTCAGACGCATATCGACGATGCCCTGGCCGATGCCGTGCTGGCCGAGGAGCTCGCTCCGGGTCAGATGGCGCGCCTGGTAATGCGCGACGGAAAAGTGTTCGTCGAGCGGGACGAGAGTGAAAGAAATTGCCCTTGAATTTTCCATCAGGTGCGGGTATGCTTTTCTTAGACACCCCGTAAAATAACAATCCTTCATAGTCCAACATATCTGGCTATTTCATTGCTCGCACTTGCGCGCTGTGCTATAATTAGAACAAGTGTTCGCCTACTGAAGGAGGTTGATATGGCCAGTGGCAGCTATGCCAGGAAATCTGAAAACCGCTCTTCGACCCGGCTCCAGCCCGGTATTCCTGCACGCGCTACCCGTCAGCTTCCTGATGAGGTGGTTGAGGATGTATGGCTCTCCGGCGATAGTGCGGTTTCGTTACGTTTTGATGCTTTCGAGGAACCCTTCCAGCGCGCGTTCGATCTCAAACGCTTTATGCTGTGTTTTGTCGCTGTTCTTCTTGCTATCTTGATCATGGTCTCGTTTGTCCTGTCGCAGCGTCCTGGCTCTCCTCAACTGGTGAGCTATTCCGGTGGGCAGGTGTATGATATGCAGGTCGGTGGGGATCGTGCCGCGACGTGGCAGCAAAGCCAGCCGCAACCGTCCAAGATCACCTTGCCCGTCTCCAATGGACCGTACTCGGTGCTGGGCAAACCGACGATCAGCGCCGCTTTTATCAATCACGTCCTGGCGAGTTATAACTCACCCGCCGCCGGCAAAGGGCAAGCTTTATATGATATGGGCGTCAAGTATGGCATCGATCCTGCCTTCGCCCTGGCATTTTTTATGCATGAGAGTTCATTTGGCACGCAGGGCGAGGCGCGTGTCAGCTTCTCACTCGGCAATCTGCGCTGTATCCCCAACTACAAGTGTCAGGATGGCTATGCCTGGTTTTCGAGTTGGGAGGATGGCTTCCAGGCGTGGTACGAGCTTATCCGCAACCTGTATGTCTCGCAGTGGGGGCTGACTACGGTGAACCAGATTATCCCGAAGTACGCGCCAGCCTCTGACAATAACGATGAAGCGGCCTATATCGCGGCCCTCAAGCACGCTATCGATACCTGGCACGCCGGCATACTGACGCCGTAGAGGATGGGCTATGCTCCGTCACGGCAGGGTTCCGAGCAATCAAGGACCCCGCCGTGAGCGCGTGTTACCTGAAGAGATACCCTGATGAGGATAACTGCCCTAAACTTTACGCCCCTTCAACAGAATGGCGTTGCTGGTGATGCTTTCCAGGTGCCCATTTCTCTTCGCTACTTTGTGGTGGATTTTGCATATGCCAACCTGATTCCTTCTATGATGATGTATCCTTCCTTGATTATACTACCTCTTCAACGGGTTGGCCGTTATTTTTTCCAGGCACTTGAATTTTCTGCGTTATCATGATATATTTATAACAATGTAACAAATTGTAAATGTAACATTATTGTTTTGAGTTAGCCAGAAGGAGGAGCGAAGCAAATGAACAAACGTGAAGAGAGCTTGCAAACAGCAGAGGGAAATCTCACTGTCGAGCGTATCCAGATTGGTGCACGCATGGAGAAGCGTATGGTGAAGGTGCTCAAAGGGCTCGCTGAGTACCATGACATGTCCCTGGGAGATCTGCTGGAAGGCATTGTCCTGCATGCCTTTGAAAATAAGACGCCGTTTAGCGAAGATTCGTTGCGAAGGGTTGAGCAACTGAAGGACGTTTATGGTATGGATTACGGTGCAAGTGCCAGCCATCGTTTTATAGAAAAGGGATGATAAATAAAGGTAGGTAGAAACACGTTTCTCTGCACTCGACTGTGCAGTTTGAGTGTGCTAAGATATTTCTATTCTCGTTTCCAACATCGTACCGGCTGGATGGAATAGGATATCATGCCAACGCTTGAGGGTTCCGTCGAAAGTATCGTCTTTCACAACGAAGATAATCATTACACCGTAGCGCGTTTTCGCCCCAATGATACCGGGCGTCTCTTTCGCGACGATCTGATGACCATCGTCGGGACACTGCCCGATATCCATGTGGGCGAACTGCTCACGGTCGAGGGGGAGTGGGGGAATGATCCGCGCTACGGTCGCCAGCTCCACGTCAAAAGCTTCACCGAGCGCCTGCCAGCCTCTACTGAAGGTATCGCGCGCTATCTTGGCTCCGGCCTGATTAAGGGCATCGGGCCGAAGAAGGCGCAGCTCATCGTCGATCACTTCGGGGAGCAGACGCTGGCGATTATCGAGCAGCAGCCAGAGCGCCTGAGCGAGGTGAAGGGGATCAGCGCGAAGGATCGCGACCAGATCATCAAGGTGTGGGCCGAGCACAGCGAAATCAAAGAGCTACACCTCTTCTTACAATCGCACGAGGTCTCCATCAACGTAGCGACGCGCGTGTACAAGCAATACGGCAAGGAATCGATCAAGGTCATTCGCGAGAATCCCTATCAACTGGCGCAGGAGGTACAGGGGATCGGCTTCCGCACCGCCGACGAGATCGCGGTGAAGCTGGGCCTGCCGTTCGATAGCGTGCCGCGCCTGGCGACCGGGCTGAAGTACGTGCTCGCGCAGGCGGCGAACGACGATGGACATTGCTTCTTGCCAGAAAATAACCTGGTACAACTGGCTGCAAATATCCTCAAGGTTCCTGCCGAGGTGTTACTCCCCGCTATGGAGCAGCTGCGCAGCGATAACGATGTTTTTATCGAACCGCCGCTACCCACAGTGGCTCCCGTGGCCGTGTCACAGGAGCTCGATGATGAGGATGGGCCACCGCTCGATTGGGATGAGATCGAGGCGGAGGAGCCTCAGTTGCGTATCTATTTCGCGCCGTTCTGGTATGCCGAGAACGGTTCTGCGCGTCTCCTGCGCCAGCTCTCGCTTGCCCCAAGCTCACTCCCGCCTGTCTCGCAGCAGCTCTGGGATCGGGTGTTCGACCTGCTCAAGCAGCGGCGGAATATGCACCTGACCGACAGACAGCGCGAGGCCGTGCAGATGGCGTATGGCAAGAAGGTGAGCATCCTTACGGGCGGACCTGGCACCGGCAAGTCTACCTCGATCCGCGCGCTTTTGATGGTACTGCGCAATCGTCACATCAACTTCGCCCTGGCCGCGCCGACGGGACGTGCCGCGAAGCGTCTCTCCGAAGCGGCAGGTGTCCAGGGCGAAGGGCAGGCCAGGACGCTCCACCGCCTGCTGGAATACGCGCCGCACGACAATTCTTACCAGCGCAACGAAGACAATCCGCTGCCCTATCAATTTGTCATCGTCGACGAGTTCTCGATGGTCGATATCCTGCTCTTCTATCACCTGCTCAAAGCGCTACCTCGCGAATCGCATCTCCTGCTGGTCGGTGACGCCGATCAGTTGCCCTCAGTCGGACCAGGAAACGTCTTGCGCGACCTGCTGCGCAGCGAAGCGATCCCCACCGTGCGCCTGACGGAGCTCTTTCGCCAGGCACAGCAGAGCAAGATTATCGTCAACGCGCACCGCATCAATGCCGGGCGCCTGCCCTCTACAAAGGTCGAGGCGGGCGGAGACTTCTTCTTCATGCACGAAGAAGATCCTCTACGCGCTCAGCAGCTGATACTCGATCTCGTCCAGCGCCGGCTCCCGGCGCGCTATCACTTCAATCCGCTGAGCGATATCCAGGTGCTCGCGCCGATGTACAAGGGGCCGGTCGGCGTAACTACGCTCAACGAGAAACTACAGGCCCACCTCAATCCCTCTGCCATCGCGCAGGTTGAGTGGGGCGATACTATTCTGCGTGTCGGAGATAAAGTCATGCAGACGCGCAATAACTACGACAAAGGCGTCTTCAACGGCGACGTTGGC
>Ga0137371_10000015_pt1 | contig 90245 bp, 84 predicted proteins | sample SagtaG_7_FD_104919 | JGI IMG/M metagenome (GOLD analysis project Ga0137371, IMG submission 104919) | Vadose zone soil microbial communities from Sagehorn Ranch, Mendocino, California, USA - Sage1_R_40_16 metaG | ecosystem: Environmental > Terrestrial > Soil > Vadose zone | place: USA...
CGTCCTGCTCTTCCAGCTTTTCATCATTGCCATTGTCGCCTGGCTCTTCCAACTTCTTCCCGTTGGTGGTTGCTACAGCTACGACGGTATCGCCCCCGGTGAGATGCATCAGTTGCACTCCTTGCGTGGCACGTCCCCTGATGTGAAGCTTGCTCACATCGGTGCGGATAACCATGCCTCCAGCCGTGATGATCATCAGGTCGCTATCCTTTTCGGTAATGACGCGTGCGGCGGCGATGGGACCGTTCTTCTCGGTGATGCTGGCGGTGATGACGCCACCTCCACCACGGCTATGCAAGGGATAGTCTTCGATAGGGGTGCGCTTACCGTAGCCATGCTCGGTGACTACCAGCAATTCGCTTTCTTGCGGGGCCAGGTTGAGCGAAACGACTCTATCACCCTTGCCCAGGCGAATACCACGCACACCGCCACTCATGCGCGAGGCAGAGCGCAACTCTGCCACGGTGAAGCGATTAGCTTTGCCCAGAGCGGTAATCATGAGCACATCATCATCGGAGTGGGCCAGCTTTGCGCCGATCAGTTCATCGTCCTCTTCCAGGTCCATAGCTATCAGGCCCTGGCGGCGCACAACCTCGAACTCATCCATTGTGGTTTTCTTGATCTCGCCCTTTTTGGTGGCGACGATCATGTAATCGCGGCTGACTCCCTTGGGGACATGGACAACAGCGGTAACGCGCTCGCGCTGTTCAATGGCAATCAGGTTAATGATATGTTCGCCCTTGGCCGTGCGGCTCACGTCTGGTAACTCGTAGACCCGGAGCTGAAAGACACGCCCACGGTCGGTGAAGAAGAGGAGAGCATCGTGGGAATGCGCTATGAGCAGATGACGCACGGTATCGTCCTCGCGCGTTTGCATGCCGGTCACGCCTCGTCCACCTCTATGCTGCGCGCGGTAGGTGCTGGAAGGTAGGCGCTTGATGTAGCCTTTTTCTGTGAGGGTTACAACAACTTCCTCATTGGGGACCAGGTCTTCCTCTCTGAACTCGCCCGCCTCTGCCTCCTCGATATCGGTACGCCGGGGGTCGCCATATTTCTCCTTCAACTCGTTAAGGTCTTCTTTGATCAGTTTGCGCACCTCGTTGATATCCGACAGGAGCAGGTGGTAGTAATCGATGTGCTTTAACACATCCTTGAGTTCTTCTTCAATTTTATTGCGTTCCAGGGCGACGAGCCGGGACAGGGTAAGGGCCAGGATGGCTTTGCCCTGCTCTTCCGAAACGCCGAAGCTCTGCTGCAAGGTGAGCAGCGCGGCTTCTGCCGTCTGGGACTGGCGAATGGTGGCGATGACGGCGTCCAAATGGTCCAGCGCGATCCTCAAGCCTTCCAGGATATGCTTGCGGGCCTCGGCTTTGGCGAGTTCAAAGCGCGTGCGGCGGGTGATAACTATTTCCCGGTGATTGATGTAATGCTGTAAAAAGGCTTTGAGCGTCAGGATGCGTGGCTGCTGGTCAACCAGGGCGAGCATATTTGTATTGAACGCGCTCTGCATAGCGGTATATTTGTACAGGGAGTTGAGGACGCTCTCGGGGCTGGCGTCGCGCTTCAGCTCGATGAACATACGCATACCCTGTCGATCGGACTCGTCCCGTACTTCGGAGATGCCGTCGATTTTTTTGTCGCGTGCCAACTCCGCGATCTTTTTGACCAGATCGGCCTTGTTGACCTGGTAAGGTAGTTCGGTAACGATTATGCTTACGCGGCCACGTTCAGCTTCTTCGATATGTGTGCGAGCGCGAACGACAACCCTGCCGCGTCCATTGGCGTAGGTGTTGCGAACGCCTTCACGCCCGTGGATGATGCCGCCGGTGGGAAAGTCCGGGCCGCGCACGATGCGCGAAAGACCTTCTGTAGTCGCCTCGGGATTATCGATCAAATGGCTGATGGCGTTGCAGACTTCTACCAGGTTATGCGGCGGGATATTGGTTGCCATACCCACGGCAATGCCGGTAGAGCCGTTAAGCAGCAGGTTGGGGAGACGGGCAGGCAATACAATCGGTTCTTTAGTCTGATTATCGTAGTTAGGAGCGAAATCCACCGTATCTTTGTCGATATCACGCAGCAACTCGTCAGCAATAGCGGCCATTTTGGCTTCGGTGTAGCGCATAGCGGCCGGAGGATCATCGTCCTGGGAGCCAAAATTTCCCTGTCCCAGTATGAGAGGGTAACGCATCGACCATGGCTGCGCCATACGCACTAATGAGTCGTAGACTGCGGCATCGCTATGGGGATGATAGAGTTTCAAGACCTCGCCAACGGTACCTGCGCTCTTGCGAAAGATTTTTGTTGACTGCAAGCCCATCTGGTCCATAGCATATAGAACGCGACGATGCACGGGCTTGAGGCCATCGCGCACATCGGGAAGTGCCCGACTGACGATAACGCTCATAGAATAATCGAGGTAGGCGCCCGTCATTTGCTCAACAATGCTGACCTGTTTAATATTGCCAAGTTCCATAGAAGGTTCCTCACCAAAAAAGCCAAGTAGAGTCTTGAAGTGTTAATGGATTGAAATGCATAACCAAGTAGGGGCTTGGAACATTTTTACTCATTGTACTTAGTATAGCACAATTTGGCTATGCGAGCAAGAACGAATTACCTATATCTTAGAGAGACTCCCACTATAGATGAGGTTTCCGGGGTATAGCCGGCATATGTCAATGTATCGCATTACGTAACATGCCCCCCCCGGCGAATTGGGCTTCTCTATACTAGGTTTTATAGAATACCTGTGGTATCATTAAAGTGAGAGCAGCAAAAGCAGAATTTCATTTTAGCGGGAGAGATTGATACAGGTTCCATAGTTGCGTATGCATGTAGCATATGTTCTATGGTGCATCGGAGGGAGTGAAGATCGTATGACTTGGCAGCTCACTGTACAAGAGGCTCTCTTCTTACTTTCCTTAATTATTTTCGGTATAATGGGTTATCAACGTGGCTGGCAGCGTGAGACTGTTTCACTGCTATTTATTATATTGGGCGTGGGATTTTTGGACCTGAACGGGGGCGCTTACCTGTCGAAGCTGCTCTATCAATTCCTTTTGGGCAGGTCTATTTCTGAGAAGGATTTGCTGCGTAGTCATCCCAATGTCTGGATATTTGTTACTATTGCCGGCCTGGTAGTGATTATTGCTTTAGGGTACATTATTGGCAGCAGGAGACCTAAAGCGAAAGACGGTCAAGAGCGCACGCTGGGCCTCATTCCTGGTCTCATCACAGGCGCGGTTATTGGCGCCGAGCTGACCTACTTTCTCCTCCCGAACAGCGGGAAGAGTGTGATCACAACCGGTACGATACAGATGAACCTGAATTTCCTCGGTAACCTCACAGTATTATTGATCTTTGTGATTGCAGTGGTGGTGGTGGTCATCGGGCTTATGGCGACAAGGCCCAAAAAGAGTGGTGGCGGGGGAGGGGAGAAGAAGTAGTGGTATGATGTACGAACCGAGGTGACATGATGAGCATCCGAGCCCCCAGACTGAACTTCAGGCTACCCAGAAGAAAGAACACAGCAGCTACCCAGCCGGATGATCCGTGGCGCTCGGGACGTTCGCGCTGGAGTATACAGAACTTTCGCCGCGGGCGAGACAGGCAGTGGCATTTTTCAGGTCAACAGGCAGATGAAAAGGTCAAGATGGTAGTGCGCAAGCACCCATTGTTCCTCTTAAAGGCAGCGCTGCCAGTATTAGGGTCGATTGCATTTCTACTGATTGCCACTTCGTTGCTGGCTGATACTGCCCTGAGCGTCTTTCACCCGCTCTGGGTAGGCCTGGAGATAGCGGCGAGCATCCTGGTGCTCATTACCTTTGCCTGGTTTGCCTACAAGGACCTGATCGTCTGGTGGCTTGAGACTTACATTATTACCAACAAGCGCATTATCGATTCGCGCGGCCTGCTGCAGCCGACGCGCCAGGAAACGCCCATCGAGAAGGTGATCCAGGTAGGAGTTGATATTGACCCTCTGGGCATAATACTCTCATTCGGCACTGTGCACGTGTACCTGACAGGTGGTGACTTCTACCTGCGGGATGTGCCGGATCCGAAGAAAGTCAAGGATGCCATTCAGGGTATTAGCGACGAGATCAAGGCGAAGAAGCCGCCCAAGGAGATACTTCCTGTACCAGATGATCCAAAGCTGGCAGCGGTCCTGGGGACGCTAGCCGAGGAGAAGGAAGTACCAATGCTGCCAGATGCAGACGCACACTATCCGCCGCTCCCGCCTGGCGAGATCCGCCGCCCCAGACGGACCTTTGGTGGGTTCTTGCGCATTCCTTGCGAAGTGCGTTACACTTCGGGCGAATATACGGTCATGTATCTGCAGCGATCTCGCTATGTTGTCTACCGCAACCTGGCTCTGCCGGTACTCCTCCTGGTGATCATACTCTTTGCCGGCTTCAATGCTCCCGCGCTGCTGCCAATGATAAGCATAATTGCTCTGATATTGTTTGTATTAATTGGAGTGATTTATGTCAATTACGTGGACGACGTTTTCATTTTGAGCAACAGGCGCATTATTGACATCGAACGACGCTTGATCTTCTTTTATGAAGCACGCACGGAGACGGAATACAAGAATGTCCGCGACACCAAGGTAAAGGTTGCCAACGTAATCCAACGACTGCTGGATATCGGTGACTTACATATTGAGACGCCGGGGAGCACACCTAATATCGTTTTCTCCAATATCGATCACCCGTTTGTTATTCAAGACAAGCTACAGGAAATCATGGCGCTCAAGGACAAGGTAGAAAACATTAAAAAAGAGAATAGCTCCAAGGAAGAGTTCAACAAGTGGTTCAGCAAGATTGTGACTGCCCTGGAGGAAAAAGTCCAGAGCGTGGGCGTACCGAACTTGCAGAACCTGGATTTCTGGTCGGCAACTGACGTAGCCAGTGAGTTCGGACTTCGCGTGGTAGTGATGGGTGAGGAGCCAGTGAACTCGGGTTATGCTCCTGGAGTAGTGCTCCAGCAAAGTCCGCCTCCCGGCACATTGATGGGTAATGGCGGTGAGATCCAGGTGTTACTGAGCCGGAGACCGTGAAGGTCCCTGGAGCATAAAGAGGGATCGAACAGGACCAGTGAATAGGCAGGGGAGAGGATAGGACAATAAAAACTGCTGGCAGGAGCAGGGCGACCGCGAGGGTCGCCCTGCTAGCGAGCGCCGACGCGGGCAAGCAGGGCAATACACTCGATATGGTAGGTTTGCGGGAACATATCGATGGGTTGGGCTGCGACCAGGCGATAACGCCCACCAGAGCAAAGCGCCGCTACGTCGCGCGCCAGGGTACTGGGATCGCACGAAACGTAGCAAATAGCACGCGGACCAAGCGCCTGCAATGCCTGCAGCGCTTTGGGGTGACAGCCCGCGCGAGGCGGGTCAACCAACGCCAGGTCAATACGTTCACGCCGGTAATGCAGCTGACCGAGAAGCCGCTCGAGCGTGCCTTCCAGCGTTGTGATATTACCCTGGTTGTTGAGAGTTGCATTAGCGCGAGCATCCATCACGGCACTCGGTTGTGATTCAATGGCGATGACACGGGCAGCGCGAGCCGCCAGGAAGGCGGAGAACAGCCCCACACCGCTATAGCCATCCAGGATAACGTCGGTGCGCTGCGGCTCCAGCATGGCCAGGGCACGCTCCACGAGAAGCATAGTCTGCACGATATTGACCTGGAAGAACGAGTCTGTTGAGACTCGAAAACGGCGACCCAATACGACATCTGTCAGGAATTCCTGGCCTGCCACTACACGACCATAGCGTCCCCCAACGCGCTCGATTACTATACCTACGATACCTGGAGCGACGGTAACGAGTTCTTGCGCAAGTTGTTGTGGCGCTTCTATAATCGAGCCAGGACGGGCTTGCAAGGTGATCAACGCAGGAACTGCTGCAGGCGCGGTGGCGCCATTGGGGGCGACTGCTCCAATGGCGCCACGGATAGTGAAGCCCTGGATCATCTCGCCGAGGGAATCGCCGAAGGTTGCGAGCAACTTGCCGCGTACGCGCTGGTACACCATATCTAGAGCGGGATGAAATAAAGCGAAATCCTCAAGGTCTTCTACATCGTGGCTCTCTGTATGTCTCAAGCCTACTTCTCCGGCGGGGCCGACCGCAAATTGAGCAATATTACGGTAGTGCCAGGGCGAGACGCCAGCCGGCATGCCGAGGGTAGGATGCACAAGCGCATCGGGTTGTTTGCCAATACGCACCAGAAGTTGGCGAACGATATGCGCCTTCCAGGTAAGCTGCGCCGCGTAAGCGATGTGCTGCCACTGGCAGCCGCAATCTATGAGCAAGGGATAGCGGACTTCAACCCGCTCGGGCGCTGGGCGGAGAATTTCCAGGAGATTAGCGCGCGCATGACCACGGCGTTCTTCGATAATTTCTACGCGCACTCGCTCTCCCGGGATACCGCCAGGTACAAAGAGTACACGGCCTTCGTATCGCCCTACGGCGTCGCCCCCATAGGCGAGATCTGTGAGTTCAACATCAATGCTCATGTTCACCTACGACTAGACCTTCTAATTAAGGCTGTTTAGAAGTCTTCCCGCTACAATGACGAAGAGGGAAGGAAGATGGAGACACCTGAAGCTTAGAGTCTCCCGAACTTCGCTCGTGATCGACTTTTAAACAGCCCTACCTTGTTAATAAAGCAAGCTTATAACGTAAGCGGTCGTTTGGGCTGACTATAGAGTCGCGTCCCGAAACGGCTCAAGAAGACAGCACCCAATCCCAATAAGCCCGCTCCAATACTAATCCAATTACCAATAAAGGGGAGTGACCCTGCCAGCACCAAAACTGTCAGACCTACTACCACCTGAAAGGGGCGCGTATTACGGTGCGGGGCTATCATGCGTAGTACATGTTCGCCAACCAGCCACCCGATGGCCACTGTTCCAAAGGCCCAAGCTGTGATAAGCCCTAATGCTACTATAATTGCCACTGGAATAGTAAGAATAAGCGCAATCAGAACAACCATGACGGGCAAAGCGAGCAAGGCGCTCAGCAACCCGATGAGGAGACTGCGCCTTGGCCTGCTGGCCACCGTTGCGCGCACGAACATGACATGTTCGGGGAGCAACCAGGTGAGCAAGAGGCCCAGGGCTATCCAGGTCAAGATAGGCCAGAACGGAAAGTGAAATTCGCTGCCACTAAAAAATAATACCTCTATATGCCCGGTGTGATCGATGACCGCGCCATCGAGTTGTGCATCGTCGCCCCTGGTCCAGCCTCCAGCATAAAGGTTCAGATCGCCTCGCACATTGGAGCCACTTCGCAAAGTAACCGTACCACCATAGATATCGACGTTTCCGTCAACTGTCCCTGCAATAACCACCTCTCCCCCGAAGGTAACTACATCCCCTCGAACTTCGCCGTTAATTGCAACCGTACCCCCAAAGGAGGTCAGATTGCCACATACGACTTCACCCGTATCTACAACGATGGTTCCTCCAAATGATGGTTGATGATGCTGATCCTTACAATCACCAGAGGCATTCTCCAGGTATTTGCCAGCAGCCAGCGCAGTAGGCGTAATCCAGGGGAGGGTTTCTTCCCCTATGCCCAGCAGCAGTGCCGGAAGCAGCAAAAGAAAGGTAAACCATCGTATGCGCCCGGTTAACATACTAGAACTCCCTGCCATAGCCAGATGACCATGACATAACCTCTGCCACTTAACCTAGACTTCTTGTGGATGGCGCATCAAGCGAAGCCACATGGCCATCATAACTACTAAGACAAAGGCTAGACCCGACAGGAGCAAGTTATTGCGCGTAACGAGCAATAGTCCTGCTTGAATATACTGCGCAAGCACGATAAGCACACCTACAGCATCACTTAACCATGTCAGCGTATTTACCATCAGGTCCGGTTGGAAGATAGCTGCGGCGAGCAGCAATAGCGGCAAACCGCTGAGGGTCAATACAACAACTGCTGCTAATAAAGGGCCTATGACGCGCAGGCGCGCTTCACGCGAGCGCTGCTGCGAGCGTATGTCCTCAAGCTGTTGCGTGATCCTTTTCTGCTGCTGTATGGCCAGCATGATACGCTCGGTAGATATGCGAGAGCGCGCATACGGGGGAGGTGTGCGAACTAGAGAATCTAGGTAGCCTTGATGCTGCTCGTATGCGCGGCAGGCTGGACAATGCTTCAGGTGCTCCTGAAGCTCCAAAACATCCGACTGTGCCAGATCGCCATCATGCTGAGCAGCCAGGGCAAGTTTAGCGTCTTGGCAGTGCATCGATCTGCTCTTCCTCCTTCTGTGCATTCTCTTTCATATAACGGGCAAGTAGTTCACGGGCACGGTGCAAGCGAGCCTTAACCAGGGCAGGGGTCAGGTTGAGCGCAGCTCCAATCTCCTCATAGGAAAAATCGTACCAATAGCGCAGCACGATGACAGCGCGATATTTGCTCGGTAGACGCTGCAGATAGGTCTGGATTTCGTCCTGTTGCTCACTTTCCAGAGCTGTTTGCTCAGGGCCTGCACCCAGATCGGCCATCCATTCCAGAAATGGTACGTCTTCGAGCGGCATGGTCAAGAATCGTCGCCGGCGCAGTTGATCAATAGCCAGATGGGATGCGATTGATAGCAACCAGGTACTAAACTTGTGTACAGATTTATACGTGGCAAGCTGGGTATAAGCTCGCACGAATGTCTCTTGCATTACATCTTCCGCTTCCGTCGTATTACTCAACATGCGGTACGAAAGATTCTGCACGGCATCCTTATATCGCTCGACGAGTACTGCAAAGGCGTTTTGATCACCAGCGAGCACTAACTCGACGAGCTCCACATCGCTCATGGACTCCACAACAGCCTCTTGCTGATAGACTGCGGATGTACTTTGTTCTCCTAGCGCTACATGACGACTACCAGACCGACCCAGGCTAGAAATACTTCGCGAGGCCCCTGATCCTCTGGCACTACGGCCACGGCGCGTTTTCTGCGCCGGTGCTTGCTGTGCCAGCGACCCAATGGCTCCCATCATACCTGAAGCGCCGAGTGTTGATTCCATATTGCATCACCGCTCACTATCTTTTTGTCTGTCCATATGCTAATACCAGTATGATAGCATAAAACGTTTTATTCATTATGCCACCCTGAAAATGGGTTAGCGGTACGTCTCTTCGTAGATAAATACGAGCGGTAACTAAAAAAGTTGTAATCTCTTGCAGGCAGTGTAACACGCGAAAGGGCAAGCCGCAAGTGGGAAGTACCTTCAGTGCAGGGGTTGTGGATTAGCCTGGCGGACAAATCCGCGCCATTACCGGGTTTGTCGTGGGTTTATCCTGGATTATGAATATGTTTTCATAGTTCGGGGGAAAACGGCATATTTGTGAGGATGTTTTCATATAAGCAAACGGGACTGAGCGTTATAGCACGTGGGAATAGCCTGGACCTCTCGTGTGTATACTAGATGAGGAGTACTATTTCACACACATTATTTAATCGGAGGAAGGTATGCTTGATCTGACAAAGGAAAGAGATGCTCATATTGACGAGCGCCCGCGCGGAACTGATGATGTGGCTGAGTACGGTACGGCCAGATGGACGCCCACACCTCGTACCGGTGTGGTTCCTCTGGGATGGCAGGACCATCCTGATATTCAGCCGTCCCAACCAGCAGAAGTTACGCAACCTGCAGCACAATCCCAATGTTGTGATCGCACTGGATACGGCGGAGCAAGGTGACGATATTGTGATAATCGAGGGAAAGGCGGAGCTGCTCGATGATCCCGCAGTGTCAACGGCGCTGCCCGCGTATGCAGAGAAGTACAAGCAGCGATTGACGCTTTATGGGTGGACAGGAGAAGCGATGGCACAGGACTATTCACAGGCGATTCGCGTTACACCCACGAAGTTTCTGAGGTGATAGAAGTGGAGATCAGGAAAATAGAGGGGTAGGGCGGGTGGGAGTCGAACCCACACGAGCTTTCGCTCAGAAGATTTTAAGTCTTCAATGTCTACCGTTTCATCACCGCCCCACAATAGTAATTCTCTCTCATTGTGGCTGAGACGATATTAGCACGGCGTCTCTCATTCGTCAATCATTCTGGGGATTCTGCTTGTATTGACGTGTACAAGCGTCTGATGCATAATACTTTTTATGCGGTATACGCCACCAAGAGTTCTTGCAGGGTTCTTCATATTTGCTCCTTGCGGATTGGTAAAGGGGAAAAACTGGGGACCCCTACTATTTTAGGAACCGACAGGACCATGGTTCAGATGAACAATGAAATAGAGGATAGGACGATTCCACCTGAGCAGATTGTGCGAGGGAGATATGATGTGATTGTCGTGGGAGCCGGGCACGCAGGCTGCGAGGCGGCACTGGCGAGCGCGCGCATGGGGCGCAAGACGCTATTGCTGACGATGAATCTTGACAGCGTGGCATTGATGCCCTGCAATCCTTCAATGGGGGGGCCTGCCAAGGGACATTTGCTCAAGGAGATCGACGCGCTGGGAGGAGAGGCCGGGCGCAATACCGATCGCACGTTTATCCAGATTCGCTTGCTGAACACCAGTAAAGGTCCCGCGGTGCAGGCGCTGCGGGCGCAGTGCGATAAGCAGGCCTATCGACTGGCGATGAAGTTTGCGCTGGAAGGGCAGGCAAACCTGGAGTTAAAGCAGGCTACCATCACACGGCTGCTGAGCCACGTGGGGGAGGATGGACGGCATGTGATTACGGGCGCGGTGACGACGAACGGCTGGCAGTACGAGGCGGGAGCGGTGATATTGACGACGGGTACGTTCATCAACGGCCGGTTGGTGGTGGGCGAGAAGACACAGCCAGGAGGTCGCGCGGGCGAGGCGCCGGCGCTGGGTATCTCTGATTCGCTGCGGGCGCTGGGTCTGGAGGTACGGCGCTTTAAGACCGGCACGCCTCCGCGCATCGATGCGCGCACTATCGATTTCAGCAAGACGGAGCCGCAGCCAGGCAGCCGCGTGCCGCTGTATTTTTCGCAGGATAAGCGCGCACGGGAGGATGTGCAGCTTCCCGGCAGCAGACCCAATCCTATTTACCCGGTGACAGGTGAAGACCTGCACGGGTGGCGACCGCAACTGCCATGCTATCTCGTACACACGACCGGGCGTACCCACCAGGTCATTCGCGATAACCTGCATCGCTCTCCGCTCTATACAGGTGTTATAAAAGGAATCGGCCCGCGCTACTGTCCTTCTATCGAGGATAAGATTGTGCGCTTCGCCGATAAGAGTTCGCACCAGATCTTCCTGGAGCCTGAGGGATGGCGCACAAGCGAAATATACGTACAGGGGATGAACACGAGCCTGCCGGAGGACGTACAACTGGCGATGCTGCGCAGTATCCCCGCTCTGGAGCATGTCGAGATGATGCGCGTGGGTTATGCCGTCGAGTATGACTACGTGCCGCCCGAGCAGTTGTTTCCAACGATGGAGACCAAGCCGGTCTCGGGCCTCTTTCTGGCTGGACAGATTAATGGTACTTCTGGCTACGAGGAGGCGGCTGCCCAGGGGATTATGGCGGGCATTAATGGGGCCCTGCATGCATATGGAGAGCCCGGGTTTGTGCTGAGGCGCCACGAAGCCTATATCGGCGTGCTGATCGATGATCTGGTGACGCGGCCGATGAGCGAGCCATATCGCCTGCATACCTCGCGCGCCGAATACCGTCTCTTACTGAGGCCGGAGAGTGCCGATTTACGCTTGAGTGACTACGCCCACCGTTTCGGCTTGATAGATGATGAGCGCTATGCGCAGGTGGTGCAGAAGCGCGCAGGGATCGAACGCGCCCTATCGGGCATCGACGAGGTTGTGTTTACTTCGTCGCGCGTAGTAGAGACGTACGCGCAGGAGATTGGCATAACCACCCTCGGGCAAATGCTCTCAGCCCGGGAACTCTTGCGACGGCCAGCGGTACGTTATTACCAGGTGGCGCAACTGGCGCAGCGTGTGGCAGGACAATCCGAGCTGCATTCTGCTGCCAGCAAGGAAGGTATTTCCCCAGACCGCCAGGGTCCGGCGCTCCCGGAGCTGGCGGACTCTGTCGCGGACGAGGTCGAACTGCAGGTGAAGTACGAAGGGTACGTACGCAAGCAGGAACAGCTCGTTCACCGCACACAACGCTTAGAGGAGCAGCGCATTCCCGATACCATTGATTACCAGGCGATACAGCACATGCGCACCCAAGCGCGGCAAAAGTTGTCGCAGATCCGCCCCCAAACTGTTGGGCAGGCATCGCGCGTGGAAGGGGTTACTCCGGCGGATGTTGCGATCTTGATGGTCTACCTGGAGAAACTGCGCACAGCAGGTGTCCATTGATATTTATTTTTTAGACATCTAAGGAGTCCCGCACGATAAATCGGCGGGCTATAAAAGAATACGTGATTCAGACAAGTCGCCCACAGCGACTCACCAGGGAGCGGCCGCCAGGTCGTCTCTAAAGAGGGGGAAGGAACCGTGTACATTCTCGTGGTTGATGATGACCGACTCACCTGCGATTTGGTGAAGTTTACTCTCACCAAGGAAGGCTATAAAGTGGAAACGATGGATAACCCCCGTGGAGCGATGCAGGTGATAAAAAAACAGGAGCCCGACCTGTTGATTCTCGACGTGGGAATGCCCTACCAGGATGGCTTTGAGTTCTCCAAGGAGTTACTCGCTGCAGGGTATGATATCCCTATTATTTTTATGACAGCGCAGGACACGCTGGAGGCGAAGCTCCAGGGTTTTACTATCGGCGCGGATGACTATATTTGCAAACCCTTCGACTATCCGGAGATGGTAGCGCGAGTGCAGGCGGTAATGCGCCGTGTTAAGAGCAATGGTAACCTGAATAACCAGAGCATTCGCGTACAGCGGTTCGAACTACTGCCAGGGGAATTGAAGGTGGTAATGCCCGACAGCGCGGTCGTCTCGCTTACTCCTACCGAGATGCATGTTCTACGGGTGCTCATGACATCAGGAGGGCAGGCTGTAAAGCGCGAACAAATACTCTCCGAGGTTTGGAACGAGGATGGAACAAATAGTAATATTGTAGATGTCTATATCCGCCGCCTGCGTGCGAAACTGGAGGAGCGCGCAGGCGATCCACAGCTTATCGTTTCTATGCGCGGTATAGGCTACAAGTTTGTCGGCAAATAGGGGGAAGATGTGGAGAAGCGCATCAATAATCGCGATCACGTGGACGCAGTTGGAAGGACTGCCAATGCAGCAATGTTAGAGCAAATAGTCCTTACCGCAGGGGAGAAACTACCTGACCAGGCAATTTACCAACTCCTGCAGGGACTGTTCGCTACTACCCCAGACGCGATGATAGTGCTCGACGGGGAATTTCAAATACTTGGTGTCAACCCGGCGCTAACGACCACTCTCAACTGGGAGCAGAAAGATGCCGTTGGGCGCCGCTGTACAGAAGTGCTTAAGTGCCGCAATTTGAACGACACCGTGCTGTGTGGAACGTCGAGTTGTCCACTAACACGTGTATTAAAGCAAAAGAAACCATTGTCAAACGAAGAGTTGATTATCGGAGGGGAGCCAGGTCGCTCCTGCGAGGTTTCTGCCAGCGTCACTCCCGTCGATGTTGGCGATGACCCTCGCGTTATCTTTGTGGCACGCGACCTGACAACGCTGAAGATGGTAAACCAGGTACGCGCCAATTTTGTATCTATGGTCTCACATGAATTGCGAACACCATTGAACTCCGTTCACGGGTTTATAGACCTGCTGTTACAAGGACACATGGGTGAATTGGCGCCGGAGCAACATAAATATCTCAGTTATGCCCAGGAAGGGGTCCAGCAGCTGATCTCGATTGTTGAAGATATCCTGTTCATGACGCGCTCGGACTCCGGACAGTTTGAGATTAAGCAGCAAGAGGTGAATTCGCTGACGCTGGTGAGACAGGTTATGAGCAGCCTGCAGATCCAGGCGCGTAAAGCGGAGGTGGCTCTCCACTACGAGGTGCCATCTCCCGTGCCGCGACTATTTGCTGATCCGCAGCGCATGAAGCAGGTGCTTAGCAACCTGGTGATGAATGGGATCAAATTCACACCGCCCGGTGGGACGGTGACAATCCAGGTCCATCCATATGACGAGCGTTTTGTGATGTTCTCGGTATCCGACACGGGCTACGGCATCCTTGCGGAGGACCAGGGCCATGTCTTTGAGCGCTTCTACCAGTCGAATCACAGCCAACAATCAAAGATGGGTGGCTACGGCCTGGGATTGCCTATTGCGAGGTTGATCGTTGAGCAGCACGGGGGCAGTATTGATTTTGATAGCATCTCCGGTAAGGGGTCTACATTCTATTTCACTGCGCCGAGGCATAGAGAAGGATAGAATTCTATTCTTGCGCAGAATCCTTATGGCGTGGGCAGCAAGGCCACACCGTCCCCCAGACGGCGTCTGCGAGGGTTCGCCCCTACATTTCCCATAATGTGGGTTGTTGTTCTTGTTGGGGTTCTGGTTCTTGCCAGGCGTTGTTTTTGGAGAGCTTGTCGGCCTGGCGAGTTGGCTCGGGCAGGCGATAGCCCTGGCAGCAGGCAAGGACGTAACGTAGGCTGGTTTCTAGAGAGATGCGGTGCCCGAGTGAGATGATCATGGGCTTGACGTGTGTACGGGTACGTACTACAGCTCCAATCGTTTCATCCTTATCAATGAGCGGTACCCAGCTGCCTGCCTCTTCAGAGAGGGCGCGATGATGACCTGTGAGGATGGATTTGCCACAGCCGATGGTCGGCAGCTCGAGCCAGAGACCGAGGTGCGAGGCGATACCGAGTCGACGGGGATGGGCAATGCCCTGTCCATCGACCATTACCAGGTCCGGCTGCTGTTGCAGGCGGGCGAAGGCACCCAGCACGCAGGGAGCTTCACGAAACGAGAGCAGTCCTGGAATGTAGGGCATGCGCACGGGCTCCTCGTAGACATGCCGCTCCTGAATCTCGAGGGCGGGGTAGGAGAGGAGAACCACGGCAGCCCGGGCCATCCCGTTCTCTTCGTTGATGGCCATATCCACACCAGCTATGTGATGTACCTCTCCCAGTTGATCTTCGCGGATGATACGCTGCGCGAGCTGGCGCTGCAAGGCGATGGCAGCATCGGGTTTGAGGTTCCAATCGTGTAATGGTGTTTTTAGCATATTATCCTGCTTCCGCTCTAAAGATCATGCGGGGGCTGTCAAGCTCGAAAGAGCCAAGGTCGTAGTCCCCGTAGACATCCTTGACGACAAAGCCAGCCTGTTCGAGCAGGAGTTCTAATTCGTTGCGCTCGAATAAGTAGAGCTGGGTCTTGATTACGGTACGCTGTACCTGTTCTCCCTGAGTATAGCGATCATAGAAGTGGGTCAATTCCAGAAAGTGCCTGGTGGTGGAGGACGCCGGGCTGATCAAGTGGGTCAGGTTTGTACCATCGCTGTGCTGCCAGGTGCCCTGGTGCAGCACCTGCCCGTTCAAGTTCTCCATATAGCGCGCGTCAGCATTGGCGATATCTAGAATGAACATGGCACCGGGCGCCAGATGTGCTCGCACGGAGGCCAGGGCCTGCTGTTGTTGTTTGCGCCTGGTGATGTGTGCGAATGAGCCCAGGGCGATGAAAGCCATGCGGAACTGCTCTTCCAGGTGCATTGTGGATATGTCTTGCTGTACAAGCTTGCAGCGAGAGGCAAGGCCGACGTCTTGCAAACGCTGGTGGGCAAGGCTCAACATAGCGGTGGAGGTGTCCACACCGGTCAACTCGTAACCTTCGCGTGCCAGCGGGAGCAGCAGGCGGCCGCTGCCACAGGCCAGTTCGAGCAGCGGACCCATACATAATGCTGCAAAGTCCTGGTACAGGGGCAAATCTTCGTCAAACTGCGCATGTTCAATGTCATAGAATGGCGCTATCAGATCATAATCGTTCATGTGAAGCATAGTATCATATTTGTCTGATGGTCCGCTCCTGGAGCGCGCATGATGGGCACCTATGAATACAATTGACAATGTCTGGCCGTACCCGCTATAATCTACTGGAAACCCGAGTGGAGGAGAAAGAAGGAACTACGTAGTCAAGTACCCCCGCCTGAAGGCGGAGGCTTGGAGTGGGGTGACTTCTGCCCGTCTCTCCAAGCCTCGGACTTGACCAGCCTTAGCCCGCATCGCGGGCTACGTTATGCGGAAGTGTTCACGAACACACCTATGGGTGACCGGTCCAGCCTGTAGCTCTGTAACTTGTGGGTTAAACATGCGAACGGGGTCATAGCAAGTGCTCACAAGAAAGTACCGCTGCATAACCTGGGCGAGGACCACTTTACCTGGTGCGGCAGCGTGGCCTCATTATGAGGCAGGAAGTGAGAGGCCGCATGTGCTCTCACTTCCCCCTACGGGGCAATTCTTTCCTCCCCTGGCTCAAACCCAGGGGTATCCAGAATTGAGGTTCTCATGAAACGTACCTGGCAGCCCAAACGTATACCGCGCAAGCGGGAACATGGCTTTATGAAGCGCATGGCAACCCGCAATGGCCGGCGCGTTTTGCGGGCTCGCCGTGCCAAAGGCCGCTGGAAGCTGACTATCTGAGACCATCGTGGCACTCAAGCGCGAACTACGCCTACGAAAAAGTAGAGAATTTCAGCGAGTAAGGCAGCAGGGACAATCTATTTCGTCCCGGCTGCTTATCCTGGCGTGGATGCCTAACGAATTAGCAAGATTGCGCATTGGTTTTGTAGTGAGCAAGCGCATCTCAAAGCATGCCGTAGAACGTAATCGTATAAAGCGTTTACTCAGCGAAGCGATACGACCTGTTTTGCCTGGGATTTCCGGCGGATGGGATATTGTGATCAGCGCACGGAACCTAGCTAGCAGTACTGACGTATATATGTTTGAACAGGATATTACTACACTGTTGCGCAGAGCCGGGTTGCTCACATTGCCTCCAGAGGAGGACAGGAGCGGCCAGCCTGCTTCCAGAAGCGAGGGAACATAGCGTTACATAAAGGACAACGATAGTGAAGTACATCGCTCTTTTTCTTATTCGTCTTTATCAAAACACGCTGTCGGTTGTCCTGCCTTCATCGTGTCGATTCACCCCCTCATGCTCGCAGTACGGCTATGAGGCGATTCAACGTTTTGGCTTTATACGTGGAGGATGGATGACCATCAGACGCATTGGCCGGTGCCATCCATTTTATCACGGCAATCTCTACGATCCGGTCCCAGAGCACCTGGGTGACTAGATCAATGGGAAGACAGGAGAAACCCCGTGGGTCAGATACTGGGTCCAATAGGCGACCTTTTTAATCATATCTTTACCTACCCCATTTTTAATGTTTTGATGCTGCTCTATCACGTCTTCGGTGATTTCGGGCTGTCCATCATAGTCATGACTGTGATCATTCGCCTGGTGCTGTTCCCACTGACACTGGCACAACTACGATCGATGAAGGCGACACAGGCAATCCAGCCGCAGGTACAGGAATTAAACAAAAAGTATGAGAAGGATCCACGGGCGAAGCAGGAGGCGCTGATGGCGCTCTATAAAGAGACCGGCGTGAACCCCATGGCGGGATGTCTCCCTCTTGTGATCCAGTTGCCGGTACTTTATGGCCTCTTCTATGCGCTGAACGGGGTTTTGAGGAATCCCACGCTGCATAACGCTATGCATACGGGCATCAACGACCTCATCTACCCGTTCCTGCCCCACTTTCAACAGTTGCCGGATACCAGCCTGAGATGGTTTACCTTCCTTAATCCAGCCTGGCACATCTCGCTAGGGCAACCGGACCCCACACACATCTTGCCGATCCTGGCAGGCCTGGCGACCTTCGTACAATTGCGCATGTCACAACCCAGGTCGACTGCTGGCTCCAAAGATATGATGTCACAGCAGCAGCAGTTGATGCAGTTCATCATGCCCATTTTCACCGCTTTTATTGCGTGGAACTTTGCTGCCGGCCTGGCGCTCTACTGGACGACTACATCGGTCTTTAGCATCGTCCAGCAATTCTTTGTCACAGGCTGGGGTTCGCTGCTGGCTCCTCTACCGTTCTTAGGTGGCAGCTCTAGCGGGAGCAAATCTACTAAGAGCAGTGGGAGCAAAAGTAAGGGCTATAGCGGCGATCAGCGCAAAGAAAGCCAGCTTTTAGGTAAGGCCGATGAGCCCGAAGCACAGGTCGTTTCAGGCAGCGGACCGGTGGCACGCAATATGCGCACATCCTCGCACGTGAATGGCTCCTCTTCAGGACGCCGCCGCCAGCGTGGCAGCAGCGCATCAGCACGCCGGCGTGGCAACACTTCAAATAGGTCACGCGGCTAGCTGAGATATTACAAACATAGTTCAAGGGAGAAAGTAAAGCAGTGGAAAGCATAGAGGCTAGCGGCAAAAGTGTTGATGAGGCTGTGCAACAGGCCCTGGCACGCCTGGGGAAACAGCGTGATGAAGTAGAGATTACGGTACTACAGGAACCAGCTCGCGGCACATTTGGTCTGGGCAGCAGGGAGGCCCGCGTGCGGGTCGCGGTGCGTCCCAGCAGTGCTGTCATCACTCCTGAAATGGCCGATGCTATCCTTGGTCCAGCCAGCGCCTTTCCTGAAGAGGAAGCCTATGGTGAGGAAGAAGAGGACCTGGGCGAGTACGAGGAGGAAGATGAGGGTGAATTCGACGAAGCCGAGCTGGAAGATGAGGTTCAATTCCTTACACCTGCAGGGCAGGTAGATATCATAGATCATACTCCTATAGACGCAGACCTGACCGATCATGGGGCGCTCGAGGGCGAAATGCAGGAGGTTGAGACGCCATCGCGCGAGGATGTTGAGATTACCGTCGATGTCTTGCAGCAAATTTTGCACTACATGAACATTCGCGCCGCAGTCCAGGTACGTTCCACGAATCCGCTTACACTTAACATCCAGGGGATCAACGAAAATCTGGGGCTGTTGATTGGACGCCGGGGAGAGACGCTGTCGGCGTTACAACTCCTCGTCAGCCTGATCGTAGGCCATCGGACCAAGCATCGCATGCGCATCATTGTGGACGCGGAAAACTATCGCGAGCGTCGTGAGGAGAACTTGCGCTCGCTCGCGCTGCGAGTGGCACAACAGGTACGGAACTATCGTCGTTCTATTGCACTCGAGGCAATGCCCCCCCACGAGCGCCGTATCGTTCATATCGCCCTGGCAGATAGCAAGGATATCAGCACGGAAAGCATTGGCGAGGGCGAGGCACGACGCGTAGTGATCTCCCTGAAACGCTCCGGGCGCTAGTGCGCGTCAACGCCCTATTGATGGAGGGTCCCTATGTCTTCTATTCCGCAGCCAGCCCGGGGTGAGAGAGTACCGGATTTTCTCGCGATTGGGCATGTGACACGCGACGTGCGTCGCGATGGCTCTTTTTCACTTGGAGGAACCGTGACTTTTGCTGCCCTGACGGCCTATCGTTTAGGATTAGTGGCGGCGGTCGTCACTTGTGCGGACGAGCAACTCGTCGCGGAATTGCCTGCGCATCTGCCGGGGATAGGGTTAGCCGTACGCCAATCGAAGGCAACGACGACGTTCGAGAATCAATATTCGAGAGGCTTTCGCACGCAGTACTTGCGAGCCCGCGCGGAGGAGCAGCAGGTAGAGGATGTGCCAGAGAGCTGGCGTGGCGCTCCCGTTGTGCTGCTGGGACCACTTGCACAGGAACTGACTGCCCAATTCATCACGCTTTTCCCCCGCCACCCAGGAGTTATTGTTGCGGCAACTCCGCAGGGGTGGCTGCGGAGTTGGGATGATGACGGGCGCGTCTGGCCATCACCCTGGAGCGATGCCGAGCGAGTGTTGCCAGGACTCGATGTGCTCATTCTGAGTCATGATGACTTGCTCCCTTTTGCCGATGGCAACCGTGTAGAGGCCGATGCCATACTGGCATATTGGAGTACGTTTGTGCCTTTACTGATCGCCACCGATGGGCGACAGGGGGCAACGCTCTTCCAGCATGGCGTGCCCGAAGAGTTTCCTGCCTATGCTGCGATGGAGGTAGATCCGACTGGCGCAGGCGATGTATTTGCTGCCGCCTTTCTCTCACACCTGTACAAATTTGGTGATCCACGTAAGGCTGTTGACTTCGCAAACTGCGCCGCCTCTCTCTCCATTGAGCATACAGGCATCTCGGGCATTCCTACCTACGAGACGGTGTTGGAGCGAACAAAAGCAGTGAGATAAAGTCACTTATTCGGCGGCAGTCTCTTCCTCCTTACCCGTGCTGGCCTCGTCTTCCTCGCTAATGAAAAATGGATCTGCCTGGGACGAAGAGCTTTCTTGCTCCTGAGGAGCTTCCCTTGAAGGCTCATCAGTTGGAGCTGTGGTCTCGGCGTAACTGCTGCCGACTACGTATGACCATGCGCCAGTGTCAGGAGTCGCTCCAGCTGCTGGAGCAGACGTCTCCATATTGCTGCTCGATTCACCGTCGTTGGAGGAATCCGTCTCTGGCTGGTAATGCTCTTCCTGGCCATGGAGGTTCGCAGGTGAGGTGGCGACCTCGGACTCTTGCTGTGGGGCATGTACCTCGACCTGCTGCATCTGCTCCACTTTCGTTTCTGAGTTGCGCAGGCGCGTTCTCGCGGCTTCAAGGCTTGCCTGCGCTTTGGCAACCTTCTGCTCGGCCTTCTGTACATCTTGCCTGGCCTGTTCGAGCTTCAGCATTGCCCTGGCTTCTCGCTTAGCCTGCTTCTTACGTTGCTTCTTTGTCTCCTGGGCATCCAACGTGGCTACCCCGTTACCTGATGCTTCTGTCATAACTTCGCTCCTCGGTTGCTGTACTATATTCCTATGAACTACGATAAAAGATGGGTGTGTTACATACACGGGCCGCTCATGCATTTCGTCTCAATGTCAGCCTGGGCTGGTATGAAATAACGGCTGCGGTATATGATACCAGGGATTGTCGCAAAAACGGCCGTGGGTGTCAATAGCTCCTGCCAGATACCTTGCAATGCCATGCCGCCCCGGGTAGAATGGCAGCATATTATGGAGGTTAACGAACAAGATCGGTCAGGTGGTGTCGCCCCTCGCTTCGCGAAGGGGAAGCATCTCTGTGCCCAGCGAGCCAGACCCTTCGCGAAGCGAGGGGCTTCGGCTCATGCGCTCAGCATGACATTCCCGGATTCGGGTGTTACATTTCATTATATGCCAGGTCTTCCCAGTACAGAGAGAAAAGAGAATCAGGGTACATGGAACTCAACGACACGACTGACTACCAGCGCTGCTTCGTCTGTGGGCAGCGCAATCCTTTTGGCCTACACCTGGTTTTCCGCATAGAAGACAATACGATTGTAGCCGATTTCCAGCCACGAGAGGAACACCAGGGATTTCCAGGTGTTATACATGGTGGTATCGTCGCGGCCGTATTGGATGAGGCTTTAGGACGCACATCGATGTTGGGAAGTCATCCGGAATGGACTATGACTGGGCGGCTGGAGCTACGCTACCGGCGCTTTGTACCATATGGGCCGCTCTTGCGCGTACGCGCATCGTTAGGCGCGGAACGGGGCCGTATGCACCAGGCTTCCGGCGCACTGACACTGGCCAACGATGAGAGCGTCGTGTATGCAGAGGCACAGGGTACGTTTATGCTGCTCCTGCCCGAGACCGTGGATATGATCGTGAAACAGTACCCAGAGTCACGTAAATTTTTTGGAGGTTCATGACAGGCCAGAGACGTCATGCCCATTTGCATCGGGAGGAAAGGGGAGCACACCTTTAGGAAGCGCCTGCGAAGAGGTTTGCGGCGCTACAATCTCGGCTCCCGTCTCTTCCATAATTTGCCGGAGCTGGCCGGCGTTGATCGTCTCGTGCTTGCGCAGTTCCTGCGCCATGCGGTCAAGCGTTGGGCGATGGGCCTGCAATAGCTCAATGGCACGATTATAGCACATGCCTACGATGCGTTCGACCTCTTCATCAATCGCCTCGGCGGTCGTCTCGCTATAATCCTGCGGGGCGCCAGGCGACCCAGCATTCATAAATGGAGTGGTGCGATCGCTGAATGAAATGGTGCCCAGGCGTTCGCTCATACCCCAGCGCGTGACCATCTGGCGCGCAATGGCAGTCACCCGCTGCAGGTCATTCTCTGCGCCTGTCGTAATGTGTCCTATCGCCACCTGCTCGGCCGAACGTCCTCCCAGCAGTGTCACCAGCTGCGTCAGCAGGTACTCCTTGGAATAGTTGTAGCGGTCATCCAATGGTACGGACATAGTCACACCCAGGGCCTGCCCGCGCGCTACAATCGTCACCTTCTGCACGGGATCGGCGTACTCTGAAAGCAATCCCGTCAGCGCGTGACCGCTCTCATGGTAAGCGATCACATTGAGGTCTTCTTCGCTCAGCACCAGTGGGCGCTCGGCCCCGAGCAGGATCTTGTCCAAGGCTTCGTCAAAACATTTCTGGTTGACCGACTCGAGGTTGCGGCGAGCAGCTAATAGCGCCGCCTCATTCACCAGGTTCGCCAGATCGGCACCGACCATGCCCGGTGTGGAGCGCGCAATGGAGGTCAGGTCCACATCACTTGCCAGAGGCACGTTGCGGGAATGGATTTTAAGGATTGCCAGGCGCCCGTTCCAGTCCGGGCGATCGACAGTGACGCGCCGGTCAAAGCGGCCCGGGCGCAGCAGCGCTATATCAAGTCCATCGGGACGGTTGGTAGCGCAGATTACTACGACTGCCTGGTGCGAATCGAAGCCATCCATCTCTACCAGTAGCTGATTTAGTGTCTGTTCGCGCTCATCGTTACTGTTGATGCTTATACCGCGCTGTCGCCCCACGGCATCGATTTCATCGATAAAGATGATGCTGGGAGCTGCTTTTTTCGCCTGGTCGAATAAATCGCGCACACGGCTGGCGCCGACGCCAACCAGCACCTCGACGAACTCCGAGCCGGACATTGAGAAGAAGGGCACACCTGCCTCGCCGGCCACTGCACGCGCCAGCAGGGTTTTACCGGTTCCTGGAGGGCCAACCAGCAGGACACCGCGAGGAATCTTTCCACCCAAACGCTGATACTTTGTGGGCGTCTTCAAGAACTCAACGACCTCTTGCAATTCGTACTTCGACTCGTCGACACCTGCAACATCTGCAAATGTAGTGCTTGGGCGATCTTCGAGAATCAGTTTTGCACGGCTCTTGCCGAAGCTGAAAATGCCCTGTTGCCCTTGAGTGGCACGGCGGCTAAAGAAGATGAAAAGGCCTATTAAGAACGCCCATGGTAAAAGTGTGAGCAGTATATTCAGCCAGAAGCTATTATCCGCAGGCGGTTGATTGATAACGGTAGCGCCCTTGGAGATGAGCAAGGAGACAACATTGGGATCTCCGTTCGGAAGCTGGACTACGTGATACTGGGTATACCCGTTTACGGAGTGGAGAAAATCACCCTGGATATCGGTTGTTCCGATAAATGTGGCGTTTTTGATATTGCCTGCATTGATCTGGTCGTAGAAGGCGCTGTAGGAAAGTTCGTTGCGCTGCGGGGAACTGGCAGAGTTCGTATTCATGTTGAACCACATATAAACGTAAATAGCCAGCATTACGCCAACGATGATCAGCAGCCAGCGGTTGACAAGCGAAGGACCTCGCTGCGGTGTCTGTCCGTTACCGTTGGGACGGCCGCTTCCTCCAGGGCGGAGCTGGTTTTGCTGCCGCTGGGGCGCGTTATTGTTTTGTAGCAAGTGTATGTTTGTCGGCTGTTCATCCATGGATATATGTACCTGCTTTCTGGGAGCCCCTGTGCGCATGTTTCCTGGTAACGAAAAGACAATGGGCCATTATGTTATTAATTATATCTCACATGTGTTTGAATTGCACGTTTACGAGCGGTTAGCAGGGCGATGGCAAGCATCGCCCCTACATTTCACGGCTCAACCTGCGTTTTCCAGTTCATTATAGATTACGATATATCTAAAGTTTTGTTGTAAGGGTTCCAGTTCACTACAACGGTTTAGCCGTCAATTGCAACACGATACGCTGCGAGCCATGAGGGGCGATCAACAGGCGGTCAGCGGGTCGATTGAGCGCATCCTCGCTGCCAACTGCCGGCTCAAAACAGACGAAAGCATGATCGGGCCTGGTGGGTGGCTCCGACCAGACCTGCATCATCGCCAGCCTGTACACTCCCTCTTGAGGCAATTCAGCAACTGTCAAAGTACCATGTTGAGGCACCTGGATCGTGACCCGCTGTGAAAATGGGTAGGGATGATCGGGTGGATGCTGCTCCCAATCGAAGGTGTTAGCTGCAAAACCCGCGGGGCCATCGGTGACCAGCCGCGCTTTATCCCCCTGGGTCATAGCGAAGTAGGGGTGAAAACCGGGAGCAATAGGCATATCCTCGTCGCCGCGATTCTCCATCACCAGGGTATACGTCAGCATCTCTTCTTCTACGGCAATACCAGCAATGAACGTGAATTCGTAGGGGTAGCTGGGGCGAGTAGCATCGCTGCTGCTTAACTGCATGGACAGGTGCGCAGTATCCTGCGCTGTGATCGTCCAGGGGAGATTGCGGCCAAAGCCGTGGATCGGGAGGGTTGTGCCTTTGTCTTTGAAGATGCCTTCTTTGAGGCGAGAAAAGTTGGGGATCATGAGCGGCAAGCCCCAGCGTTTCACGTTTCCTGTTTCCTCCGGCCGGTAGAGCACCCGCCAGGGGCCGGCCTGGAAATGCGAGACCAGGCATATGTCGGGGATCACTCCCACGGTTGTGCTACCGCTGGTAAGCACATGTTCACGCGGGGTAGGGAATTGCATAAAGTCTGCCATTGTTTATATCCATCCTTCTATGATGTTGCCCTGGCAATTTCGTTCCTGATCTCTATACTACAACGTTAACTGGTGGCGTACATAGACGCCGGGGGAAAATTGCACCCACAAAATACCTAAGCCTATTGCCTTTTCATCTCTAGATGCTTATACTTAATGTTGTCATATCATGTGAGGGGCGCCAGTATGGGCGGCGAACAATTTGGAGCGCTCTTCCAGAGCGAAATGGTCATCTTGGGTATGGAAGACATTTCAGAGCGGGGCGCTATGGGAGCGCAAGGCAAAGCAGAAACGGAGGAGAAGCGGTCTGTGCAAGGATACGTTGCGATCAAGGGCACACGTAATGGCCTGCTTTTAACCCTGGAACCAGAGACCCCTTTCGGTGAATTGTTGAACGCGCTTGCTGAACGGCTTGCCGAAGCTCCTAGCTTCTTTCAAGGCGCTTCGCTGGCGGTTGATACCAGCCGTCGCACTCTGCATACGAATGAGCGTACGCAACTCGAAGATCTACTTGCACATTATCACATGTCAGTCATGCCGCTGGAACAAGGTGCAACACTTCAGGAGAAAGAGCGGGGAAGCAGTGGCCCTGTTTCCATCGTACCGGCTATGGCGAATGAAAAAGCGCAAGCTCAGCGCGACCCGCGAGAATCGGATGATACCCTCTTTTTACGGCGGACAGTGCGTTCCGGCCAGGCCATTCATCATAGCAGCAATGTCGTCGTACTGGGCGATGTCAACCCTGGAGCAGAGATTGTTGCTGGCGGAGATATCATCGTATGGGGAGTTTTGCGTGGTATGGTCCACGCGGGCTATCCCGACAACGAGCATGCCCTGGTGTGCTCGCTACACCTGGCCCCTGTCCAACTGCGTATTGCCCACCTGCTCTCACGGCCGCCGGAGGGACTCGAAGTGCAGCCACGACCAGAGGTTGCATCGATCCGGCAGGGGCAGATCGTTGTTGAGACCTGGATCAATGGCCGCGGATCGCGCAAGTAGAGCAGGTGCAGAAGTAGTCCTGTCAAGGCGTTGATTCGTGTTAGAATAGATGACCGTAACGGTCGGGAGCAACACTTTCTTCTAGAGTACACAGGCCTAAACAGTTGTTTGCATGGAGAGCGAGTGTATGGATAGCCGGGTGATCACCATTACTTCAGGGAAGGGCGGCGTTGGTAAAACCACAACTACGGCAAACGTAGGGACTGCCCTGGCAATGCAGGGCAAGAAGGTCGCCGTCGTCGACTCCGATATCGGCCTGCGTAACCTTGATGCCGTTTTAGGATTGGAGAATCGTATCGTTTACGATCTCGTCGATGTAGTCGAGGGACAGTGCCGCCTGCGGCAAGCCTTGATCAAAGATAAGCGCCTGCCAGAGCTCTACCTGCTGCCCGCTGCTCAGACGCGAGACAAGAACGCCATCAACAGTGTGCAGATGGAGCAACTCTGCCAGCAACTGCGCCAGGAATTTGAGTTTGTGGTTATCGATTCTCCCGCCGGTATTGAACAAGGGTTTCGCAACGCAATCGTTGGCGCTGATGAAATCGTTATCGTGGCGAACCCTGAAATGGCATCTGTGCGTGACGCGGACCGCATCATCGGCCTGGTAGAAGCCGCCGGTAAGCCGGAGCCGCGCCTGATCATCAATCGCTTGCGCCCCGAGATGGTTCGCCGGGGTGATATGATGGATGTAGCGGATGTGTTAGAAGTGCTGGGTATAGACCTGCTCGGTATCGTCCCCGAAGATGAAATGATTATCGTGGCTACCAACAAGGGTGAACCTGTCGTTTATGAAAAGCGCTCGCGGTCGGGTCGAGCTTTTATCAATGCTGCACTGCGCATTCTGGGCGACGAGATTCCCCTGGACGAGATAGCAGAAGCGCCAACGCTGATGGAACGATTGCGGAAATTGGTTGGGTTTGGCCCAGCGCTGGCTGAGAAGCGTATACGTTCTTAGCCATCCTGAAAAAGGAGGCAACAACTATGGGTGTTTTCGAGTTTATATCCGGGCGCAAGAAGCCCACTCCAGGGGAGCTGGCCAAGCAGCGGCTGAAAGTTGCCCTGGTACAGGACCGTATCAAGGTCAACCCGGAATTGCTAGAACTTATCAAGGCGGACCTGCTCACAGTTATCTCACGTCGCCTGGAAATAGATGAACAGCACGTGCAGATCAGCCTTGCCCGCGAGAATCACCTGGACAAGCTCCAGGCCGATGTACCTATTAAGCGGCAAAAAGTCACCTTTGAGTGGGACCCACCCGCCCACACCACTGCCGCGAACGTGCTGCGGGGCAAAGTCCAGGTTGAGGTCGAACGAGAAGAAACGCTCGAGTAAGGCAGTTACAAGGATCGTCCTGGCGGAGCGGTTTTGAGGTGGTGCAGTTCTCCAGGTCAGAAGCGATTGACCAATTTCATACTCCATCCTCCATTATTTCCTTCCCCTGTCTCCATCTATATATTCACAATAATCACTATAACTTAAAACACATACAAATGTATCTATAAATGGTTAAGAATCTGACTATACAGAAAGTCTTTTCTTAACTAAATCTCCACACAATCATAACCGCGAGTGGATAGTGCCGTGGTAAGATAGAGGTGTAACCACATAGAGTTGCAAAGGATCGGGCTAAGTAGGTGAGTGTTTCAATAGGAGGTAGCAACATAATGCTTCGGGACGGCTGCGAAGAGTAAAATCCCCTATCGCGATAGTGAAGTGCCGGCGTGCGGACACCTGCTGGTCATGCTGTGTGCCAGGCGGTATGTTCTTGCAGGGTGGGGAATGTGCGAGGTGGTATTGGCAACTGTGTACATGCTGTATCAGTGGGGAAGGTGAGGATGTGAGCATCCAGCGCGATAGGAACATGCAGATCATCTGAATTGGTGGTGTGGGTTGGCGTGATGTGTTGTGCAGGAGTGGTGGCGGTGGGGTGCCTGGTGGTATCCCTGGCGACTCAGAGCGCAGGCGGTGAAAACAGCTGATCTGCTGGTACCTGTTGTGACAGATGCTGCGGTGGTGGTTAAGCCGCACAGTAGTGCGGATGTATACAGTGGGTGGAACGTGTTGAGGACGATGTGAGGTGTATGTTCGACGCCTGGAACTGGAGTGCGGCCAACGTCGTGCCGGCACTTCAGTGTCGCGATAGGTTTACTTTTTCTTTTCCGTTCAGAGAGTGCATCGTGTATGGGAAATAGTGAGAAGCTGCAAATTTTTGTACAACATGCAATATGACCTTCGGCTAATTTCGTTGACCGGGTATGTGTTGCCATGTATGATAGAACCCAAATATTACTGGTTAAGGTGGCAGACAGAGAGGGGCGAGAATCCATAGACCTGTGCAGGTATCCAGGAGGAGAAAGCGATGAGCGAACAGCAGATTCAAAAGGTCAAAGTAAAGCGCCTGGCACATGTAGGAATGTGGACAACGGATGTCGCTTCCCAGGTACGCTTCTACCGGCAGGTCATGGGATTCGACTTGCGCGTCGTCGAGCCCGGCAGCGCCGGGCATGAACTCGAACTCGAAGATGCAAACGTATTCCTGGCGCTAGGCGATGAACACCACTGCCTGGGCCTGTTTAGCGAGACGCGATCCGCCGCTACCAGCCCACGCGCCACGACGCAACGAACGCGACTCCACCACATGGCTTTCGAGCTTGATACCGATGCTGATCTTGCCGCGCTGGCTGCTCGTCTCAAGCAATCCGATATCGAGTTGACTCTTGGAGAGCGCGATGGCAATGTCGAGGCGGGGGATACGCTCTGGTTTAGCGACCCTGACGGCAATCGCATCGTGATATCCGTTACTCCTGACAACACCCTGGCCCCTGCCAACAGCGGGGAACGACATGACCAGTTACGCCCGAGAGCTTTGCAGCATATTGCACTGCAAACTCCACGTCTCGAAGCCATGGTCGATTTTTATACAGGTGCGCTAGGCTTTGATATATCGGACTGGCTCCTGCGTGAACGCGTCTGGCTGCGCTGCAACCATGATCACCATACGGTCATGCTTATCAAAGGGAAGCAAGATATCGATCATATCGGCTACAGCATCTCTACTGCACCGGATATGCTGGCCTGGGCTGATTACCTGGGTCGCCAGCAGATGCCGCTTCTCTGGGGCCCGGGCCGTCATGGAGCTGGTAACGATCTCTTCTTACGCTTTGCTGATAGCGATGGTGTACACATCGAGTTGTCCGCCGAACTCCAGCAATATTACGACCGCGACTCAACGACGCCGCCGCGCCTGTGGCATGCTCGTCCCACGGCGCTCAACCTCTGGGGTGCCATGCCATCATGGATGGATGAAGATGGACGGGGATAATCACCTTCTTCACAGGTGTGAAGGAAGAAGAGGTCAAAGTGGGTTAATCTTCCTTCACAAGCCTTCCGTTGACAATCTCCCAGATTTTGCCGCCGAAGCGCTGCATGAAGAGGCGATCATGAGACACGGCTATGATGGGTCCCGGAAACTTGAGCACTGCTGCCTCAAAGGCTTCTAACACATCCAGGCTGATATAGTTTGTTGGTTCGTCGAGTAAAAGTACGTTGGGCTGTCCGGCCAGCAGGCGCGCGATTTCCAGCTTTCTTCGCTGGCCCACGCTCAATTGTCCGATGGTTTTGGCTATGTCCTCGAGACGAAACAGGCCGTAACCTATCAGTTTCGCTACAAATTCGTCTTCGTAGCCGATCCGCCCGTAGCGATAGGCTTCCAGCACTGTCTTACTCAAATCTGGCAGATCGGGCTCCTGCGGCAGGTAACCGAGGCGAGCGCCTGTCGCAAGACGTATTGCGCCTTCACCGGGCGTCTCAAGACCTATGATGAGCTTGAGCAAGGTAGTCTTACCTGCACCATTGGGACCGGTGAGGACAACACGGGCAGCGGGTGCGAGAGTGAAATCGATATTGTGCAGGATGCAACGCCCTCCTAGACTTTTGCTAAGGCCTGTTACGCTGATAACTTCGCGAGATTGCAAACTCTCGGTATCGAAGTAGGGGTGGGCCTGCAAGCGTTTTGGCGGCTTCGGAATGGGGTCCGCTTCGATACGTTTGAGGCGTTCCTCGGCGTCCCGGATACCGCGCGAGATGGCCTGCTGCACTCGCCCACCAAAGAAGTTGTACTGCATCTTGTCGTTGTCACGCGGCGGGCGGTTGTGCCCTATATGACGAGCGGCCTCCCGGATGCGCTTGCGCAGTTCTTTGATCTCCTCCTGCTGGCGCTCGTAGTCCTCCTCCCATCTGGCCCGCTCAGCCTCTTTGGCCGAGGCATAGGCATCGTAGTTGCCTTCATATTGCTTCAATTGATGGCTGTGTTCGTCGATCTCGAAAACCTGGTTGACGCCGCGATTGAGAAACTGCCTGTCATGCGATACCACTATAATGGCCCCGGCATAGTGTGAAAGGTAGGTCTCAAGCCATTCCACGCTGGCAATATCGAGGTGGTTGGTGGGTTCGTCGAGCAAAAGCAGGTCAGGCGAACGCAGCAGCAGGGTGGCAAGCCCGATACGCTCTTTCTCGCCGCCGGAGAGTGTATCTACTGCCTGTTCGCGCGGCAGGTAGGCGAGCTGCAGGCCAGTCAGGATGGTGTCAATTTTGTAGTCGAGGTTGTAGCCGCCGCGATCCTGGAATTTCGTGGATAGCTGGTCGTATTCTGCCAGCAGAGCAGGAAGCTGATCTTCGCCTGCGGTGGTCATAGTGGCCTCGACCTGGCGCATATGTTCTTCTAGCTGGCGCAGGTTGCCCAGCGATTCCAGGATCAGGTCCTGGATGGTACACCCGTAAAAATTGGGCGTGGTCTGGGGCAGGTAGCCAAGCTCTAACGAAGGTGCAAATGAGATTTTGCCGCTATCCAAAGTTTCCTGGCCCACGAGGATGCGCAGCAGCGTGGTCTTACCAGCACCGTTCATGCCGACGAGACCTACGCGGTCATCGTTATTGACGATGAAGGACACGTTGTTCAAGACGGTGAAGGCACCGTAGGCTTTGGAAAGGTCGTGTACGGATAAAAGCATGGACACTTCTGCTCCGATTAATGGAGTAAAACAGATGCAAGCATAGCTTTACCACTGCTTTCGTTGTTGCTGGTTCATCCGTAGGTGCCTCAATGCCAGGGGCATTCCTGGTCTTATCCCGCGTCCGCAGCCAAGTTAACGTCCTCGTCCGAGCCAGTACCGGTGACGACTTGATCAATCAGCCCGATCAAGCGCAGGGCTTCACCCAGGATACAGAGGGCGGCGTTGTGGTCCCGATCCTGAGCAAACTGATAATATGTACAGGTGGGGTTTTGGCAGAGAAAGATGCGATCAGACAACTCCATGTCTTTCCATTTCCAACCGCACGAGTGGCAGGTCTTACTTGATGGGAAGAACCGCCCCACTTTGATCACCCGCCCCCCGCGCTGCTCGACTTTGCTCGTCAAGAGGGTCAACAAATTGCCTAACGCCGCATCCGAGAACGAGCGGGAGAGGTGCCGATTCTTGAGCAACCCCTTGAGGTTCAAATCCTCAATGCCGACCATCCCATAGCAGGAAGCTATCTGTGTGGTGAGCTTGTGGAGCACATCATCTCGCAGACAGGTAATCCGGTAATGAAGCCGTGCGAGCTGTCTGCGGGCTTTCTCCCGGTTTTTTGATCCTAGTTTCCTGCGATGCAGTCGCTTGTTGGCCTGACGCAGCTTTTTGAGTGCCGTTTTGAGGAAGGCTTGGTTCTCGTATTCCTCTCCGGTACTCAACGTTGCCAGCCGGTTCAAGCCGACATCGATGCCGACGGCTGCGGTTCTTTTCTCTGACAGTTCATCAGGAACTTCAACGGTGATGCTGATAAACCACCAATCGGCAGTTCGGGTCACTCGTGCTCCTGTGATCTTCCCTGTAAAGCGGAGGTTCTCAGCCATATTCACCCATCCGAGCTTGGGTATCCAGACCCGATGATCACCCAACTCGAACTGATCATTGGCGAGATAGAAGCTGGCCTTGCTTCTCTTCTTGCTCTTGAAGCGAGGGCGGCGAGCCTTGCCTTCAAAGAACGCCGTAAAGGCTTTGCCCAGGTCCAGAACTGGCTGAACAGGGCTATGACGCGGCGACGATCAAGGCGATTGCTCGCGAGGCAGGAGTGGCACCAGGGCTGCTGCATTACTACTTCGCGAATAAGGATGAGCTGCTGATAGAGGTGCTCAAGGATATCTCTGATCGTTACACGGTGAGTGGGCGCCAGATGAGCGCTGCGTTGCCCGCCGAGCAGTTGGGCGCGGCCGGCCTGAACGATGCACTGCAACGAACATTGCATAACCCGGAATCGTATCGCCTGCGGTACGAACTGTTTGCCCTTGGGCTGCGCAACCCGGCCTTGCTCCCTGCGGTTCGCTCTCTCCTGGCGAGCGGTCGTTCGGGGATCAGCCACGTGGTTCACACCGCCGTGGGCGAGCGTTCGTTTGATGCCAGCACTCTGGCCAGTATTCTTCTTGCCTGTTTTGACGGGCTGGCTCTCCAGCGCCTGGCCGAGCCAGATTTCGATATCGAGAGCGCCTATCGTTTGCTCTCTCGCATGCTGAATAGCTTGTTGGAATCCGCTTGAAAAAATTTTCTCGCGTCCTAGTTGGATGACCAACCACTTTTCATGAAAGGAGCCTTTCGATGTCTACTCTCACAGTCACTCGCGTGACGCATTCCTGTGTCCTACTCGATTTTGCGGGGATCAAAATCCTCACCGATCCCTGGTTCTCTGAGCGTTCTGGCTACTTGCGCGGTGAGCCGCTGGCCTATACGCCCGAGTCTCTCCCGCACCTGGATGGTGTCCTGGTGAGCCATGGCCATTACGACCACTACGATATGCAAGCTTTCCAGGCTTACCCTGATAAATCCGTGCCGATGCTGGTCAAGCGTGGGATTGCGGAGGACGCGCGCGTGGCCGGTTTCACCTCGCTGATCGAACTTGATCCCTGGGAGACTGCAACGCTTGGCCCGCTGACCGTCACCGCCACACCCGCCGAACATGGTGTGCCGGAGAACACCTATGTTGTGCAGAGCCAGGATTTCACGGTCTTCTTTGGCGCGGATACGCTTTTGATCCCGGAGTTGCGTGAGGTAGCCACCCGCTTTCCCCAGATCGACCTCGCGCTCCTGGCCGTGAATGGCCTGCAGATCCGCCCTGCCTTCAATCGCCAGGTAGTGATGAATGCTCGCGAGGCAGCTGAACTGGCCGAGCTTTTACGCCCGCGCTTCGCCGTGCCCATGCACTACGCTTTCACCGGGGGTCCCCTGCGCGACCGCCTGCTGCTCAAATATACCGGCACCGCCGCGCAATTTGTCCAGGAGATGGCGCAGCGTGGAACGGCAACGGAGGTGCGGGTCCTGGAGCCGGGGCAGCCGCTGCAAATTAATGCCGCCGTGTGAGCAGGTTCCGACAGGTTTACGAGGGCGTGGCCCGTGCCTTCCATTTGTTGGTCCAGCGGCGCGCAGGAGTCAGTTCCTGCGGTCGGTGTTGTAGCGGTGTGCCAGATCGTGTTGGAGAACGGTCCCCGCCCAGGCATATCTGCATCGAAGATACCACCGGGAAACAACATTTTCAAGCACTGCCCTTTTCGCAAGGGGAGTTGCAGGCAGACAAACATGGTGGTACAACAAGAAAAACACCATCACCTCCTTTGTCCAGAGAGGTGTAAATTATATGCGGAAAAATCGTGTTAAGCGGGTGAATGCTATAATATGTGAGTAAACACTTGTCCGTATTGATTCCTGTGAAAGATAACGCCGATGAAAACTATTGCAACGAACCAGAAAAGAAGTTTCCGGACAGGTTTTATGGCCGGTTTGCTGGCGGGGCTTGTCGCCTCGGGCGTCATGATTCTGATAAGTACGCTGGGGAGCGGGCTTTCATTGCCCGAGGTGGTTGGCTCGAAGCTGACCGCGCTCACGCCACTATCTGTCTTTGCTTATTTACACGAGCTCATCGGCGCTGATGCCAAGTATTATCTTTTCTATGTTATCTTTGCTGGACAATGCGTGGTGTTTGGGTTGAGCGGGGGGCTGTTCAATGTGGTACTGAATACACAGGGGCGACGCGGGCTACTAGGGGAGGAACAACGCGGGCGGCCACAAGGGCCCCTGCGGGTGTATCATGGGTTACTATTGGCAGCGATTTTGTGGTTGTTTACGGGATTGGTGCTGCTGCCGCTTACAGACGCGGGCATCTTCGGCGCGCAGTTGAATGCTGGCGTGGTAAACAGCATGTGGAGCCTGGCGGTGGTGGGTGTTGTGTTCGGCCTGCTGTTTGTCTATGCACAGAACTGGTTGGTGATACGTGCCCAGGTCAACAGGGACGTGGATAAACAAGAATTTGCTGATGGTGAGGAGGAAGGACTCTCACGGCGGGACCTGCTAAAGCGTGGAGCCGTGGTGGTGGGCATAGGCTTGCTGGGGGTGGGACTGTGGCGTTTTATTACCGGGAGTGGGGCGAATCCTGGTGTCCCGGTGAACCGGCTGATACAACACTTCAAGAGCAAAATCACGCCACCGCCGGTACCAAACTACGGTATGATACATCCTACGCGTTTTCTTTCAGCAGAAGTCACCTCGAACGACCAGTATTACGTGGTCTCGAAAAACCTCGTCTCGGATCCGACCGTGGATGGGAAGTCGTGGAACCTGGCGGTCGATGGGCAGGTTGAACATCCCTTTATACTCAACTACCAGGAAGTACTGGCGCTGCCGATGCAGAAGCAATACGAGTCGATGATGTGTATCAGCAACGAGGTAGGCGGGCAATATATGAGTAACGCACTGTGGGAGGGCGTGCCACTGATGGACCTGCTGCAGCGCGCGGGCGTAAAGCCTGGGGCAAGCAAGGTTGTCTTTCAGGCAGTCGATAATTATAGCGATAGCATTCACCTGAGCAAGGCCCTGGAGCCTACCACGCTGATGGCAGTTTATATGAATGGCGTACCGCTGCCACAGAATCACGGTTTTCCAGCGCGCATGCTGGTGCCTGGAATATATGGTATGAAGCATTGCAAATGGCTCACGCGCATTGAAGTCGTGAATTATGATTACAAGGGCTACTGGCAGCAGCGAGGCTGGAGCGATGCAGCTCCGATACGTATGACAGCGCGCATCGATACGCCCCTGGATGGTACAAACGTGGCGGCAAATAGGACTACTTATATCGCCGGAGTTGCTTTTTCGGGCACCCGGGGCATCAGCGAGGTAGATGTGAGCGCAGATGGCGGGCAAACCTGGCAGCGAGCTACACTCAAGCAACCGCTTTCGGCGCTTACCTGGGTAGTGTGGGAGCTTGAATGGCGACCAAAACCTGGCAATTACGTGGTCACTGCACGCGCAATCGACATGGAAGGTAACGTGCAGAGTCCCATTGAAGAGCCGCCGCTGCCAGATGGGTCATCGGGCTACCATACTATTACGGTGACGGTATCGTGAAGATGACAATAGTCCCATGATGTCCTGTTGAGGTGCTCGTAAAGATTATACTATTACAAAGGTGCTATACGCGCTGGCATACGCTGACGATAAAGCCTGAAAGATAAAGGCCAAAATGGTAACGGATGTTCAGGTGGTAGACCGGCTACGGGCGAGGGATGCGCAGGCTTTCTGTTCTTTGATCGAACGGCTACAGCAGCCTGTTACAGGATATTTGCATCGCCTCGTGGGTGACCGCGAAGCGGCCCTTGATCTTGCACAAGATACTTTTCTACAGGTGTACAAAGAGATCGTGAAGACGTCTTCAGAACTTGCATTGGACGCCTGGGTATATCGTATTGCCACAAACTATGGATTGCGCTACCTCAATCGCAGGCATCTCCGTCAATTCGTTGGCCTGGAGGAGCGCGAACCATTCGACACAAATTTAATGGCTGCAGGGCTTGAAGAGCAGGCAGAGACGCGCATTCTCGTCCAGCAGGCACTAAGTATGATGAAACCAAAGGACGCGGCTTTTCTGCAGCTTCACTATGGAGATGGTTTCACATACGAGGAAATAGGTCAGATCTTTGACATGGGTTCCGAGGCGGTACGCAAACGCGTGGCACGCGGCGTGGAGAAGTTCCGAGCGACATATGGGAAAGGGCCAATACGAACACGCCAGGGGTAGCTCTTGATTGAGCAGATAGGGGGTGCGGAAATATAGTTAATAGTAGGACAACAGCGATGACTAGAGATGATGGTAGTGCAGCAAAGCTTCGCCAGAGCAGGCATCCAGATAAAAGTATTCTGCTCGCTTACATTCGCCGGCAACCCCTCGATGACAGGCTATATATCCAGCAACATGTTGAACATTGCGAACGCTGCAGCCAGCAGTGTGACGAATACAAACGTCTCAGCAGTTCACTTGAAGATGCTTTAATGCAGGTACGGCACTTCTATCCACATTTGACCAGTTATGTGTTCTTCAGTATAGAAGAACACTCGTATGAGAGCGGGAAGTTAAGGGTAGCGCAGAGGCAGAGTCTTAGCGACTACAGAGCTAAGCGTAAAATGGCCAGGCTCCGAATTGCAATTTCACTGGTATTGCTGTTTGCTATACTTCTAACGACAGTGGCATATGCCATCAGTACCAACCACACTTCTCTTATTTCCTATATACCTCACCATAGTATAGCTACAACCCAGCCCAGTCCTAACCTGGGGAACCTGGTACCTCCACCACAGGTGACATCAAAACACAAGCGACCATCAAAACATATAGCGGTTCCGACACCGGTAGTATCGATGGCATCGACACCGGCCTCCACAGTGAGGCCATCTATGGTTATTTGTGATACATCTATTACAGGCACTTCGAGATATCTAAAGATTTGTGGTGACCACTTTACGCCGGGCGATAAGGTGACGGTGGTACTCGAGTATCCGAAGAATAGCCAGTCATTGGCCCCAGTAACTGTAGATGGGAAGGGTCACTTCGAGGATGGTTTTAGTAGAGCTTGCGGGGATATTCCTATCGTGATTCATGCGATCGATCAGAGCCACAAAACAGAATCGGCGACGCTAACAGATATCCCAAGAGGCTGTAGCTCTATATAAGTTCTTGCTGTGGTATACTAGGGGAGGCATCGGATTGTAGCCGCTGTTAAGACATCAGACGGGAGAGCAAGTTATGCGCTGCCCATATTGCCAGGCTATTAACCAGGATCGAGCTGTCTACTGCGCACGCTGTGGTCGTGACATGAGACAAGCCCGACCTCCTCAACCTAATCCGCAGTATCAGCCGCCACCCTACCAGCAGCCAAGGCAGGCACGGCCTGCATCCACCATGCCGCCACCGCAACAGGCTGTACGCCCACGGCAAATAGAATTTCCAGTTACACCGCCTGTACCACCGCCGCCAGAAGCGCCTGCACCTTTTCCACCACGTACCATGGAGCAGCTGCAGGCGCTTGAACAAGGAGCACTCGACTATAACGTGGTAAGCGATACAGCGAGCGATGGGCGTAAAAAGATCGTACGCATCATCTATGCCAGGTGCACTCCCTGGCAGCAGGTCGCAACGTTGCTCAAGGCATGCAAGGAACACCAAGAAGAGCGCTTCGACACGATCATCGTACAAGGAGTGCCAGAGCAAGACTCTAACTCGTACTCATTCACGCACGGTCAACTCGTTTTCGACCGCAATGTGCGCCTGGGCAGCCTCATGACGAAGCGCTACCAGATAGAGACGGGTAATGGCTATGAAAGCGATTCCGTACGTATCGTGCTGACGGAGCAGTGATGAGCCATGCAGGCAGTTGACCTGATTCGCAAGAAACGAGATGGGAATGCACTGAGCACAGGCGAGATCAACTGGTTGGTTGACCAGTATACCCACGAGCAAGTCCCCGATTACCAGATGTCGGCCTGGCTAATGGCGGTTTACTGGCGCGGCATGGATGCTCGTGAGACCAGCGATCTTACGCTGGCAATGGCCCATTCGGGCGAGGAACTGCATGTACGAGATATCGTCTCTCCTGTGGTAGATAAACATAGCACCGGCGGAGTTGGAGATAAAGTGACGCTGGCAGCGGCACCCCTGGTCGCCGCCTGTGGCGTTGCAGTAGGTAAGATGACCGGCCGGGGTCTTGGTCATACAGGCGGCACGGTCGACAAGCTAGAGTCGGTTCAGGGCTTCCGCGCTACTCTTTCGCGCTCTGAGTTCATAAATGTACTTACGGCACACCGGATCGTCCTGGCGGGACAGTCGAATGATCTGGCACCGGCAGATGGCAAGATGTATGCGCTACGGGATGTGACTGGCACGATCGAGAGCATCCCCCTGATTGCCGCCAGTATCATGAGTAAAAAACTTGCTATTGGAGCTTCCCACCTGCTGCTCGATGTCAAAGTGGGCTCCGGCGCTTTCATGAAGACGACGGAGCGGGCGCGAGAACTGGCTCAGACAATGGTCGATATTGGGCGCCTGGCGGGCTTACATACTGTCGCGGCGATTACAGCGATGAATCAGCCACTGGGACGGGCGATCGGCAACGCCCTGGAAATGGCGGAAGCCATCGCTATCCTGCATGGCAATGGACCACACGATGTTTCAGAACTCTGCTATCACGAGGCAGCGGAGCTACTGGTGATGACCGGAACAGCGGGCACCCTGCCCGAGGCCGAGAAAAGCGTCGAGCAGGCGATACGCTCAGGCGCAGCAGTGGCAAAACTGGCCGAGGTGATCGCGGCACAGGGTGGAGATGCACGCCAGATCGAGCAGCCGGACCTGCTTCCCAGCGCCCCGGTGCGCTTAATGCTCGTCGCCCCGCGCAGTGGACATATTGTGGGTATCCAGTCGGAGCAGATGGGGTTGGCAAGCATGCGCCTGGGGGCAGGACGTTTCAAGAAAGGCGAGCAGATCGATCATCGCACAGGCTTCATCTTGCAGGTGAAGGTGGGGGATTACTGCCGGAGCAATGAGCCACTGGTGGAGATTCACGCACGCAATGAGTCCGAAGCGGCTGCCGTGCAGGAAGAACTGCTGGCCTGCTACACATGGAGCGATGCTCCTGTAACGGTGGGGCCGCTGATCTACGATACCATCCGGCCGTTATAATCGTAGAAAGGATGGCATTGTCAAGGTACTTATTACGGATGAACCGTGTGCGCGAGAGGTGTTGAGCCAGGTACCAAGCCACGAGTTTGTCGATTCGCCGGGCTAGTATTACTTCGTTAGTTTCATGTTGTGCCGCCTGCGGCGGCACAACATGAAAAAAGGGTTTGCGAGGACACCTCGCGCTCCGGCAGGGGGACTGCGTCCCCCTGCCCCCCCTGCTGAAAGGTGGTCTTCTATGTCATTTACCTTGCGAGGCATTCCTGCCGCAGCTGGCGTTGCGATAGGCGGTTGCGTGCTCTATGATCCTAAGCCGCCTGTTATTCCCCAGAACCAGATAGCGCCTGAAACAGTGGCTAGTGAACGAGAACGCTTGCAACAGGCAATAGAAGCTTCGATGCAAGAGGTAAGCCAGTTGCGAGACCAGGTGGAAGCGCGGCTGGGCAAGGAAGAAGCGGCTATTTTTGATGCTCATCTTTTGATTCTGGAAGACGAGGCTTTGCTGGGAGCAGCTTACCAGCGTATAGAGCAGAAGCTGATGAATGCCGAGCGAGCACTATGGGAGGCCGCGGAAGAATTTGCTCAGATCCTTGCCGGGCTTAGCGATAGTTATTTCCAGGCGCGTGCTGCTGATATACATGATATTCGTACGAGGGTTATTTCTCATCTACAAGGGAAGCCCAATGCTAGTTTGCGATTCCTAAGCCAGCCGGTGGTTGTTGCAGCTCGCGACCTGCTGCCTTCTGACACGGCCGGTCTCGATGTGACATACGTACTGGGATTGGTGACCGAACAAGGTGGACCTACCTCACACACTGCGATCCTGGCTCGCCAGATGGGTATTCCAGCCGTTGTAGGCGTTCCAGGGCTGCTCTCCGCACTTCAAGCGCAGGAGACGCTGCCGCAGCGCATTGCCCTGGACGGAAGCGCCGGAACGGTCGAGATTGACCCCGATGCAGCTACGGTTGCGAGCTATGAAGCATCGCTACAAAAGTACCGCCAGCAGCAGGAGCAATTGCAATCATTCCGCCTGCTCCCCGCGATTACGCTCGACAATGTAATAGTGGAAATAGCAGCTAATATCGGGAGTTCTCGTGACGCAAAGCTGGCAGCCGAGGCAGGCGCTAGCGGCGTAGGCCTCTTCCGTACCGAGTTTCTATTTCTTGATAGAACAGCGCCACCAGACGAGGAAGAACAACTAGCGGCTTACAGTGCTGTTCTCGAGGTGTTTGCCGGAAAGACGGTGATTGTTCGCACTCTCGATATTGGCGGCGATAAGAGTATTCCCTACCTGCAACTTGCAGTGGAGAGCAATCCATTCCTCGGCCTGCGCGGCATTCGTCTCTGCCTGGCCGAAGAGTATCAATATCTTTTTCGCGCTCAACTACGGGCCCTGCTGCGAGCGGCAGAGGTGAATATAGCCTCGCTCTGGATTATGCTGCCTATGATCAGCGATATTGGTGAGATACGTAAGACGAAGGCGCTGATTGCTGAAATAGAGGCCGGCTTGCTCCAGGAGGGGAAGCTACGTATCCCGGTGAGGCAGCAGATACGCCTGGGCATCATGGTAGAAACGCCCGCGGCTGCGCTTCTGGTGGATGTGATGGCTAAAGAAGTCGATTTCTTCAGTATTGGCACCAATGACCTGGCACAGTATACGCTGGCCAGCGATCGCATGAATGCCAGCCTGGCTGCTCTGCACCGCCCCTTTCATCCCGCGGTCATGCGTTCGATCGCTCATATTGTCACTACCGCCCGCGGGCATCAGCGCTGGGTGGGGATGTGCGGCGAGATGGCAGGCGATCCGCGCGCTACTGCTTTTCTTTTAGGGCTGGGCATTAATGAACTGAGCATGGAGTCTTCCTCGCTTAACGCGGTCAAGCAAGTGATTCGCAATACAACGACGACCGGGGCTCAGGCGCTTGTGGAGCGCGTATTGCAGGCAGAGAGCGCCGGGGCAGTAGAGGAATTGTTCACTCGCTGAAGGTACACTTGCATGAAATACCGAAATGCACAAAGGTGAAAAATGGCCAGCGAAAAGGGGGCTTCAAAGCGAGTAGTGGCAGTGATTTTAGGTGCTGGACAGGGCACTCGCGTGGGATACCGGGTCAACAAAGTGTTTCTGCCCATTAATGGAAAGCCTATCATCATTTATGCAGTTGAAACGTTTGAGCGTTGTCATGCTATCGATGAGGTTATCCTGGTGGTTGCGGCCGGTGAGGAAGAGCAGATGATGGAGCTTGCCCGGCATGCTCAATGCACTAAAGTAGACCGGGTTATTCGCGGGGGGCCAACCCGCCATGAATCTGAACAATGTGCCCTTGAGGTATTACGCCCACACATTGACGCAGGTGACGTTGAAATTGTCCTTATCCACGATGGGGCTCGGCCTTTCGTATCTGTAGAAAAGGTGGAGCAACTTATTGCCAGGGCTCGAGAGTCGGATGGCGCTATTCTTGCGACCCCCCTAAAGGAAGAGGAACGGATAGCCCAGGTGGGCAGCGAGCATTATATCCAAAGGAGCTTTGAGGGGCAGCAGGCATGGAGAGCGCAAACACCGCAGGCCTTTCAAGCTTCTTTGTTGCTCAAGGCTTACGACCAGGCCAAACGCGATGTGTTTTTAGGTACCGATACAGCAGCCTCTGTAGAGCGTATTGGGGGACATATCGTCATTGTTGAAAGTGATGCCAGCAACCTGAAGATCACCACGGCTCACGATCTTTTCCTGGCCGAAAGGCTGACCAGCCGTAAGCGCGTTTGAACATCCACTTTCATAAAGGATGGGAGTGGCTATGATAGGGTGCGGGCAGAAGTGCCCGCACCTTTAGACGTTGGTTGAAGGCGTCTCTGCTAGTCGCGGCACCTCGATGAGTTGCGGCACTCGGTCCTGCCTGTACCCGAGGCGGCCCCTGCTGCTGATGATGAGCAGCACTGCACAGGCCGCGAAGGGGAGAAGATTGCCATTATCTAACCATGGGCTAGTGAGAATCGCGTTTGCCCAGCCACTTAGAGAGGGATGTGCTGGGATAAGCAGAGCCAGTAGACCACTTGATGCATTAAAGCCTGCGTGGATAAGGAACGCGATGAGTAAACTGCCACGGGCATAATTGAAGATCCACGTAAACAAGAAGGTTGCAGCAATGACGGTCAGGATGAACCCCACGATGAAGGGGAGAGAGAACACCCCTCCTGATACTGGCCCTTGCACCAACAAGAGAGGCACATGCCAGAAGCCGTGCAGGATGGCGAGGATGGTCGTCCCAACGAGGGGACCGTATTTCGCCTGCAATCGTGGCAGCGCAAAGCCGCGCCAGCCTGTTTCTTCCCCCACAGTGTCAAGCAGATTGAGCACCAATAAGGGGAGATACACGCTCAAGAGCAGCGACCAACGTGCGATGAAGACAGTGAGTAAAGAGAATCCGTAGAAGACACTCAAGCCGATCAGCCAGACCAGGAGGCTGCCGAAGAGAGCGGCGAAGTACCACCCAGGACCGACGCGCCACTGCACGAAGCGACGCAGGAGGGGCCGCACACCAGCTTTGCCAGAGGTGGTAGCCGTCACCAGGAAGGCCGCGAGCAAAGGACCACTATATGCGCTGAGGAAAACGACCAGAATACTGGCATCTCCAAAACTGAACGGAAGCAGGCCAAGGCCACCCTTGCCCAGGAGCACCGGAAGATCGACCAGCCAGGTTCCGATGTAGGCGATGACGAAGTAAGCCACCAGCGAGTGCCGGGTGATAAGCCGCCTAAGCGGTGAAGAGGTCGCGGATTGCGACGTTGTGGGGATGGTAGACATGATAGGTTTCCTTTCAAATTCGCCTGCACTTCATCTGGTATCAGTGTAGCGAAAGCAGCGTTTCAGTATCGTTTCACGGCGACTTTCCCGGCCTCAGATCCCTGGCCGCCTTGGGTAATCCGGCTGCTGCTGTCATACTCCTTCTCCTTTTTACTCGACAACCGGCGTCTTGCCCGTGGGGCTGCTGCTGCCGGCGGGTGGTACCACGTTTGCGGGCAAACCTGAGAATGTCATGGGAGCATTGATATTCGCACCCTCTTCTATGCCGACGCCGAACCGCCCAGTCAGCTCACCACCCAGCCAGCCCGTTCCACCCAATAATGCCGCGCCAAGAAACGACAGGATGTATGCTACAACGGATGGGTTGCCGGGTGCATTCAAGCGCAAGAGCCAGCTTACAAGAAACAATACCAGGACTACACCATTAGCTGTTCCGTGCCATACGCCGACCCGCCTGGCGTGGGTTCCCGATGGGATGCCTGTCCAATCGATAGTGCCAACTACTGCTGCTAGCAGCCCGCCGATTCCACCGGCAGTAATCATCCAGAAGGCGATTTCTGACCAGAATCCATTGCCCGTAACCCAATGGAGGATGTCGAAGATGACCGAGGTCGTCAGTAACCCGATGGGGAAATTGACGAGCATGAGATGTAAGGGATGCCCCATTGACTTGATTTTGCTATACATCGTGTATTCCTTTCGTTGAGGCTCCACGGCTGACACGTCCCAGCATCCGGCGTGCTGGTGTCAACATGAGGTACAGCACCGTGCGGATTCCGGCATTCTGCCAGACGTTCCTGGCCTCCGACCACTGGAGCCTTGGATCGATGCAGCTTATTCAATCTGTCTGAGCGGGCGACTCTGGCTCTGCCAGCATCTTGAGGAGGGCTGCAATAAGCTCAGCCTTTATTGTATCACAACAAAACTTTCTATCATCTCGTCCAGACCCCTTCGGGGTCGCACTCTCGAATTACCTGCAGCTCCTGCTCGCTGGGTGGCAGCGTTTCGGTGCAATTGGGAGCAAGACGCAATTGCCACCCTGTCTGCTCCTGAACCTGCTCTATGGTTGTGCCCGGGTGATAAGATTGGAGCATAGCTTCCCCGTTGCCGGGGTCAAATGTAAAAAGAGCCAGTGTCGTAATCAGCGCGGCGGGGCCTCCTCGCGGCAGACCGGCGCGCTGCCGCCACACTGTACCGGCGGGTCCATGCTCACTGGGGTAACCATAGCCAGGACTGGTGACATAATCGACGCGCTCGCGCAGGCGATGGCGGTCATGCTGCATGATAATGGCAAGCCGCTGCGACAGAGACGCGATATCCGCCGCGCCGCCGCTCCCTGGTAAGCGTACTGTGGGATGCTTGTAGCCCCCCGATTTATCGAAGGGGCCGATCATGGATGTATTCAAGTTGCCGTAGCGATCGACCTCCGCGCCGCCGATGAAGCCCAGCTGCACCTCGCCCGCCGCCATCAATCCCATCAGGTTGACCATGCGCGTGGCCCACAATGATCCGGTAATATTCGCGAGGTCGCCCATCGTATACAGTAAGCGCGAAGCCGGTATATCGCGCACCAGGCCGGCTTCAAACAGCCCCACGCAATTGGGGGCGTGTGTGCGCTTCGCCAGGGCGAACGCGAGCAGAGGCAAGCGCATGCCTACGAAGACATGTTCACCGTCGTGTATCTGCCGGGCAGCGCAGACAACCATCAACTCTTGAGGCGTATAATTTCCAGCACTTGCTGCCATGATGGGGCTCCTTAGTATCCATAATCCACGGGCGCGGCATAGCTATGTTCTTTAACGCTCAGCTCAAGCAGGCGCTGCTCACCCAGTTTTGTGATATAAGCGGAGCGAGCAGGCACCTGCAATACCCACTCGTCGAGCCACTGCTGGAAACCTTCCAATGTGCGTGTACGTTGATGATACTCACGATAATAGGCATGGTCGCGCTCATAATAACCCTGGACGGGCGAAGGGTGCGCTCCCCATGGCTCATGCACAACGGCTCGCACCTTGAACGATGGTGCCAGCACGCGGTTCGGGTCGCTCAGGATCACCTCGCGCGGAACGATCTCTTCGGCAACGAGTATGACATGCCGCGCTGCCAGCGCCGCCTCCTCGCATATGCCTAGATTGCCCCAGAGATGGGCATTGCCATCCTCGTCGCTGCGCTGTACGTGGATAATGGCAACATCGGGATGCAGCGCGGGAACAAGCAGCAACGGCGAACCATCCCATGGGGAGGTCTCCTGGCGGAAGGTAGGGTTCTGGCGCGGGATGTCACTGCCCAGGGCTGAGCGCGTAGGAATGTAGGGCGAGCCCAGCGAGGCAGCGAGCAGCGCCAGCCCTATGGTGAAGTTACTGTGCTCCTCGGTGATGATCGGGTGTGGGACGCCGTGTTCGGCCGCCCGGCGGTAGCAGTGGCCCAGGCCCTCGCTCACATTGCCCACCCAGGCCGCTTTGACTTCCTCGACGCAGCCAGCGCCTATCAACTGATCGAACAGGACATCCGAAATGGGCCCGATCAAGGTCAGATTGCGCCGCTGCTGGCGAATGATCTCGTGACCCGCGGCGTAGGGAATGAGCGGTTCGAGCGCCAGACTCATGGCGACAGATGAGCCATCGGAGACGTAGCGTGTTATGGCATCGGCCATAGTGGTGAGTTTGCTCATACGGGTTTGTACTCCACAATAATATTCGCATAATCGTCTGAAACAAAGATGTCGTCATGGCTATCGATGACCAGGCCCTGCGGTTCGATGAAACCCCGGCTTGCCAGTATCTCGCGCTTGCCTGTGGCAAGGTTCATACGGACGAGGGCATGGATCGAAGGCTGTAGATCGATCACGAGTATGTTGCCATGCTGGTCAAATGCGACATCGTCGGGCATGCCAAAACCATCGATGCGCGTGGTTTTACCGGCAGGTGTAATGCTCCAGATAGCAGCGCCGCATTCGTCTGCCACGTAGATCGTACCCTGGGCGTCGACAGCCGCACCCACAGGACGCACGATGCCAGAAGCCAGCAGTGTCAATGTTTTGCCGTCCAGGCTCATGCGATAGACTTTACCTGTAGGGCTATCGGGCACAATCAGTGTTTGTGTAGTAGCGTCGAAAGCGATACCATCTACGCCATCCTTACATCGCGCGGTACTTGGCGTGCCGAGCAAATTTCGCAAAACGACCGGTAAATGTGCACCGGGAGCAAGCGAGAGAATACGGTTGGGATGCTGCTCCGCGATAATCAGAGTGCCATCGGCCAGGACGACGAGACCCTCCGGCCCGGCCAATCCGTTCAAGATCCGTGTGACCGTACCATCGCTGTTGACCCGGCTCACAGTACCATTGTAGAAATCGCTGAACAAGAGGCGTCCCTGCCGGTCGAAAACCAGGTCATCGGGGCGCGCACCACCCGATAGGACCACGTGGGCAGTATAGCGCTGCGGCACCGCAGGTGTTACCGTCACCACGGGGGTTCGATCTACCGGGGCCGTGGAAGTCGGGCTTACCGGGACTGCGGGTGTGGCTGTAGCGGTAGGAACAGTAACGGGAGGCGCGGACGACTGGGTACAGGATGAGAGCAACAGCATGCAGAGGGACGCGATAGTGCAAATGACACTGGCGCTATGTCTGAACATAAGATATCCTTTATTAACAGGTAATTCGCAAGGAGCTTCCTCTCCGACCGCCTGAGCGAAGCTCGCGCGAGCTTCGCTCAGGCGGTCGGAATTTCAAGGAGCACGCGACATGGCTACGTTAGAGCATGAAGATACGGGATTTGCCTCACCACGGCGCCCCATGATACGCCTGCCCAAAGTCCGCTGGACGCAAATCCTGGCGATCAGTATTTTTTGGTTCGCGCTCAACCTTCACTGGTCCGCACTTGGTATTATCATCCTTCCCAGTCAAGTTTTCAAGATGGTCGGTGACGCGCAAAAAGGTGAAGCGCTGGCCTTTGTGCTGGTACCCGGGGCGTTCGTCTCACTTTTCGCCAATCCTCTATTTGGTATGCTCAGCGATAAGACGCGAGGACGGCTGGCAGCCTGGGGGCGGCGGCGCCCGTATATTCTTGTTGGTACGCTCGTGAATGCCGGGGGGCTGATCTGGATGGCCGCGGCTCGCGATATCCCTACGCTAGCTATTGCCTACGTGCTCGTACAATTTTCTAGCAACGCGGCCCAGGCACCTTTTCACGCTCTGCTGCCAGATATTGTGCCCGAGGAGCAGCGCGGTGCAGCATCCGGAGTGATGGGTTTTCTGCAGATCCTGGGGGGCATTGTAGGAGTCATTGTAGCGGGTATGTTCATCGATGCATCCAAACCGCTCTCGCTCTACCAGCAGGGGCTCTGGCTCACGTACGGCATCATTATCGCCGTGCTGGTGGGCCTGATGCTCGTTACCATTATTTCGGTGCGCGAGCGTATGGGGATTTCGGCACAGATTGCGGCGCAGGAGGCACACAGGCATTCCTATTCCTCAGATAGGGCTCCACAAGAGGACGGGCATACCTATCCCCCGGATAGGATGCCACAAGGGTCCCCGCCCCTACAGTTACCGGAAACGGAGCAAACAGCAGATATTAAGGTACCAGCGGGACAGGTTGTACGACGCCTATGGATTACACGAGCGACGGCACTCACAATTGCCGGCACGCTCATCGCGGGAGGTGTAGCCTGGGGACTGATGGCTCTATGGAACGCGCTACATATTACGGGTGTGCAAATAAGTACCGATGTACAGCAGGTGATACTGGAGATTATTGCCACGATAGGGATACTGCGCCTGTTCGATTTCAATCCCCGGCGCGATCCCGACTTTGCCTGGGTACTGCTGACGCGGCTGGTGGTGATGCTGGGTATCTATACCGTGCTGGACTTCCTACAATTTTACATGAGGGATGCTGTCGGGGCTCCTCATCCCGAGCAGCAAACAACCAATTTTATCATCATTACCTCTCTGACGAGCGTTGCCAGCGCGCTGATCGTGGGCTGGCTTTCGGATCGCTTTGGACGAAAGCGCATGGTATACTTCTCTGGCGGCATGATGGCGCTGGTAGGCCTCGTCTTCATTGTCACGCATTCGCTATTGCTTGTACTTGCGGCCGGGGCGCTCTTCGGCATTGGCTATGGCGCATACACTAGCGTTGACTGGGCGTTGGTGGCTGATGTATTACCGTCACACAGGGACTTCGCGCGGGACATGGGCGTGTGGAATATCTCGCTCTCGCTGCCGCAGGTAATCGCGCCTATCATTGGTGGACCGTTGATCGATGCGTTTACGCACGCCCACCAGCCTGTACTCGGCTTTCAATTGTTGTTCGCCATGGCAATTGTCTACTGCTTGATCGGAACGGTGACGGTGCGGTTTATACGCGGGGTGAAGAGGTAGCTAGCTTTCGACAGCGACCTTTTCTTCCAGGAGTTCGTGCATCGTCTTGAGCGATGCGCCGGTGGCTTTCTTGCGCAGCATGAGCATTTCGGCGGCTATGCTCAAAGCGATTTCGTCGGGGGTCTCGGCTCCTAGATCGAGGCCGATGGGGGCATGGACCTGTGCCAGACGTTCTGCCGTTATGCCCTCTTTGAGCAGATCTTTAAAAATGTGCTTCACTTTACTGGGGCTGCCGATCATACCGACGTAGGCGGCATTGGTCTCCAGAGCGGCCAGCAGCGCGTCTTTATCCAGATGGTGGCCGCGCGTGACGATGACAATCCAGCTTGCTTCGTCCGGCTCCAGTTCGCGGATCGTCTGGGGGATATCACCAAAGGTGAGTTGGACTTTGTCGCCAAATGAGTGTGGGTCTGCCAGGTCGCGGCGATCGTCGACAACGACGATGCGAAAATCAAGTTGAGCCGCCAGGCGCGACAGCGCTTGTGCCACGTAACCTGCTCCGGCTATGATCAAGCGAGGCTCAGGGCGGAGGACCTCAAAGAAGACTTCCAGCGTGGCCCCACAGCTGCCCACGGCCTCTCCCTGGTCGGCATCCAGGTGAATATGGGTGGTGTAGGCGCGGCCTTCGCGTATGGCCTGCAGCGCCTCCTGTACCACCTTGCCGTCGGTTTTGGGTCCAGCGAAACTCCCGCTCACCGTGCCATCGGCATGGATGAGCATTTTGCTGCCAACGCCGCACGGGGCAGCGCCCGAGGTTTTAACGACGCTGGCGACGGCTACGCGCTCACCACGCCCTAACGTGGCCTGAATTTCCTGGTAGATTGTTGTGGCATTCATTGCTCTCACCTGTTATTTGCTTCTTGCTCTATGGATGATACTCAACCGTTGAGTAATAGATATAGCATATTATACAACACAAACCAGGCCGAGATATATTTCTCGGGGGTAGTGCACATTTTTTGCATGCAAGAAGGTTTACATTGATCCATGCCATTCATCCCTGAGCAAACCAAAGTAGTGTTCGTCTTGCCACCTTTTAACTTCTCAAAAAGAATAATTATGCAGTGGATGATCCATCTCAACTCATCTTGTCTTTTCTTGACGCGGTGAGCCGCATAGGATATAATGTTTTAGAACAAATGATCTAAACTCAGCATAGACAAGCAACCGGAGAGGAACAGGAGTATAGTATGACCGAGCAAACCCACGGGTATAGCCGTGATGAACAGCGTTCCCGGCCATTTAATCCCAACGAACATGTAGTGCAGATCAAGACGAAAAATGGACTGGCAGATTACCTGCCAGTCCAATGGCGGCTCGTCTGGTTCCGGTCCGAATGCCCAGACGGCAGTATAGAGACTGAGCCGGTCCAGGTCGATCTGGATCGCGAGACCGAGGAAGAGGGTTTTGCCTGGAATGAAGAGAAGCGGCGCAGCGAGAAAGTAATCAAACGTGCCAGCGGCTTTGCCATGTTTCGCGCTGTCGTCAAGAATGGTAAGGGCGGGGTAGCCACTGGCACGAAGTCAGAGAAGGCAGCGAGTTTCCCAGACTACATTGAAAAAGCGGAAACCGGGGCCATTGGACGTGCCCTGGCTGCACTTGGGTATGGGACACAGTTTGCGCCAGAGCTGGACGAGGAACATAGGATTGTCGACGCTCCCGTCAATCGAGGTGCCGCTGCTTCAAGCGGCAATGGTGGTGCAGATAACTCAACCGTTACTCCCATCACGCGCACTAATGCAGCGAGGAGCGGGAACAAGACGAGCGGAAACGGTCAGCACGCAGTTGTAGCGGAGAGCGCTCCCGGAGTAGCAGCTACCGAGAAGCAATTGACCAGTATTCGCAAGCTTTGTGAATACCTGGGCAAGCCCGAACCAGAGAATAAAGCAGCTTTGAGTTACGTGAAGGCGAAGGAACTGCTCGATCAGCTCACCTTAGAATATAAGCAGCGACGTGGAGCCTAGAGAATAAAAGCGAGGGTGGTCGTAAGGACCACCCTTCATTTTTTCTTGACGCATGGTGATACGATATGCCTGGAGGATAGGATGCTTTGCAACCGCTGGAGGGAAAGATTGGACACTGCTCCGGAAGGTGAAGAACGAGTGGCTTCCTTTGCTCAACAGTTCACCCAGGTACATACGATCACCGATCGTTTTGCCATGGCAAATACTTACCTCATCAATGATGAGCACGTCGTCATCGTTGATCCTGGCTCCGAATTGAACGCGCACTCAGCCCTGGACTATCTCCAGCGGTTCCTGCATCGCTCACCCGGTGAAATTGACCTGATTGTGCTGACACATCTCCATCCTGACCATACTGCTGGTGTGACTTCGCTGCGGCAGGCCTGTGGTGCGCCGGTTGCAGCTTCGGCCGCTGCTCAGCAACTGGCGGAGTCGAAACTGCGAGTGAACAGGGTTGTACCTGGAGTGACACAATTCGCCAGTCATGTATTACCAGGCGCGCTTCATCATCTCGATCTTTTTCCCCCGGAATATGAACTGCAAATAAAAATGGTGGATGTCTGGCTGGAGGATGTTGCCGGAGTACCCTGTCATCCTACCTGGCGGGTTATCGCCAGCCCCGGTCACACACCTGAGAGTCTCTGCTTGTATAATCCGTTTACTTACGAGCTCATCTGTGGGGATACAGTAATCACCCTGGAAGGGGGAGGTTCACTTGTGCGTGGGGGTACCAATCGTCGCCAGTTAGAAGAGACTTTGCGCACGCTATGTAGTTTGCAGGTCTATTATCTCTACCCAGGTCATGGCAGGCAAATTATATCGAAACATGCTTTAACTACTATGCAACTGGCATGGTGATGGCGTCAGAATAGGGCAGGTAGAGTTCAATCCTTTTTAGGTTTGCTGGGCAGACGTAACGGCGCCGGGCCACCGGTCGCATGTATATCTGGCGACAGGGGCAAAGGTGTGAGCGGAGTTGTACGTACTGTTGATATATCAGGCTCAGAAGAACTACCCTGTTGTAGGGACGGCGTTGCAGGCGGCTGGTCCTCGCTGGCAGGAATTGGGGTCAAGTTGCGAATGTGACGCAGCAGCAGTTGATCTTGCTCTGCTGCAGTGCTGGCTCGCTCGGCATATTCAAAGAGAAATTGATGTGAACCGATCTCCAGCACATCTCCTTGTTTGACGGAAGTAGATCCTTTGATAGGCCTTCCATTCAGCAGCACCCCATTGAGGCTACCGCGATCAGTTACATAGACTGTTCCCCGGCTCCAGGCCAATTCTGCATGATAGCGTGAAGCCATATCGTCATCCAGCCAGATATCGTTATCTTCTTCGCGGCCTATCTTTATTATTGTCCGGGTGAGCGCCAACCGTTGTCCCTGGAAACGTCCCGCGCGATGTTCGAGCCACCCCCAGGGTGCACCTTCGCCAAAGACGAAAGGAGCTGGTGGAACAGGGATATCAGATTGATGCTTTGACATCATTACAGTGGAGGCGTTCGGGTCATCCCGGGCGGCATGTTTATACTGCCTTGCCATACCTACCGAGTCGGTCGAGACGCGGGGCAGTGTGAAAAGGGAGTATGCAATGGTGACGCTTAATGGTAGGAGCCAGCCCCAAAGAGCTACATAGGCAAGCGCAACCTCGATCTCCGCAGTGGCAAGCGCAGCTTGCTCGGCGCTAAAGCGCATGTTGTACCAGACAAAAGCAGGCAGCAGGAGCAAAGCAGAGACGACACAGGTTACGATAGCCCCTGTAAGCTGGCGGGTGGTACCTCGCCTGCGTAAAGAGGTATAGAAGGTGTTGACGGCTATAGCGAGCATGCAACATGCTAACCCTCCATAACATCCGGCACTAAACCAGGTTGGAAAATCTACACTGCTCGTAGCCATGCTCCCTCTTTAAACCATCGGCCCTATGTCCGCCTTGCGAGCATTACCGATCAAAATTATGTCTAGAATAGCGTGCCTTTTTACATTCTGTGCGTACAGGTTGTTGGCAAAGACGTTGGCCGAGGCACCAGCAACACCATTATTCACCAGTACAGCATCCCAGTACTGGAAATGCCGGTCATCAGGGTTGACTGCAACGCCCAGGAAGGCGTGTCCGGGAATAATAACAATCTCTGCGTGCAAGCCGATACGCTCTACCGCAGAGGCCAGTAAAGCCGTTAACTCGACACACATTCCACTATGTTGTTGCAATACCTCTGATGGAAGCTTTATATTCTGTGTGGCAACGCTACTATCGCCCGGGCCACCATATGGCACGTCAGCCTGGACATACTGTATCTGATAATCTACGCGCATGGCATCGAAAATGGCATCGACCTGGTCAGCGACTTGCTTACGGCTCGCTCCATCGTAGCCGATCATAGCTGTGGGGGCCGGAGGTGGTTCTGTGCGCAGGTGTGTAGTCGCCTTAGCAATCAAATCCGTGATGGCCGGATCATCTGGCGTGATCCATGCCGCGATCTTTAAACGGTTGGCCGCTACCCATTGCATTAACCAGCGTGAATGAAGTAGCAACGGACTATCATTGACATAATAGCGATGCCCCTGGGTATCGGTCACCAAAACATGCAGGGACGTGTTATCCTCGGTAGTGAAGGTGCGCAATATATGCGTGAGCAAAGGGGGAGTGAAGGATACTGATTGTGTGTTAGTATTGGCATTGACCGTCTGTGTCTGCACCTGACTAAACGCGGCGATATCCAGGTTTATCAGTAATGTCAAAGGATTACTGCTAGTGTAATCGATGGTAAACAGGGAGTAGTGTGTATCAACATAGGAGGGATAAAAGGCGCTGAAGATTGCTGCTGGCGCCCGTACGCAAATATGTACTGGTGGCTGGCCCCCACAGTGTTCCTGGCTGGCCAGGCTACCTTGTTGGTAGCGCGAGTAGGCCTCAAGACCGACGGCAACATAGCCTCCAGAGAATCCAACCAACACTGCTAGCGTGAGAAGCAGAATTATGAGTTTTTTGCCCATCTGTTTCCCTTATCCCTTATGCTGGTACATGTTCTTACATGGCTGCATTCACCGGAGATTTTGCGTCACTTGTGTTTCTGCTTGCTTATTCTTGCATACGAGTCGAGATGTATGTATGTTATACTGGCATTAGCAGAACGAGATGTATACGCAGAGGAAATTATATCATCCTGTATCATGGTGGACAAATGTATGGGACTTGTGGGTCAGGCCTTTCCAGTTGTCCACGAATGTGATATGAGTAAAGGAAGATCGAATCAGTTCTTTGTAAGTGATTGATGATCATGACAACAATGCATCAGTTCGAGGTCCAAGTTGAAAAATCGATCACATATAGCGCGAGAAATTGTTGAAACGATAGCGCTCACGCTACTCATTTTCTTCGTTATTCGCTTTGCGATACAGAATTACCGGGTCCAAGGGCCTAGTATGGAGCCTGGCCTAACCACCGACCAATATGTGTTGATTAATAAATTAGCTTACCTGTTTCATGCTCCCCAGAGGGGGGACGTGATTGTGTTTCACTGGCCTGTCGATACCTCAAAAGATTTCATCAAGCGCATAATCGGCGTACCGGGCGATGTGATCAGCTACAATAGCAACTCGGTTCGCGTTAATGGCGTGCCACTTAATGAGCCTTATGTAAAAGCGGAGTTTAGCTCTACCGCCAGTGTGTACAAGGTAAAGCCCAATGAGTACTTCGTTATGGGCGATAACCGCTCGCTGAGCGATGATTCACGCGATTGGGGTCCAGTTCCATCCGACTATATCGTGGGTAAGGCGGTGATAGTATATTGGCCACTGACCAGTTGGAAGCTGATCAATACCTACCCATCAGTTTTTGCGCAAATCAAGGTGAGCCAGTGAAGGGAAGCATAGCATGCGAGACTCGGGGGAGGAATATCCATTACATCAGCCAGAACACAACGAGCACCATCACTCACTTGACGGTCAAACCACGCCCTCACCGGAGCAGGAACGTCCGACAGGTCCACTGGAGCGAAGGCCGCTTCACCAGCATGAGATAGCAAGCAGTCCTCAATTACCCGGCGGTCGTCTTAGAAAGACGCTGATCGCGGGGGTGATTATCGGTTTTTTGTGTGCAGCGCAGGGTATTGTGATTGTGCTCGCGAATGCAGCGCTCTACCAGTCGGCCAGCGCGATGCCACTGGCAAAGTTAACGGTCAATACAGCTCTGACGATCGTGGGTATACAAGGTCTCATCTCTTTGATCAGTGTCCTTATCTGCCTGGCCGGGGGATTCGTAGTAGGCAAGATCGTGGTACAGCGCAGGCTGGGCTTTCTGGCAGGCTTCATAGCGGGGTTGATCATCTATAGCACGGGGTTTCTGCTCAACTACATTCCAAACTACCCGGGCAATCGTCCAGCCAGTGGGGCAGGTAATGTAGCTGGCGTTGCCGGCGGGATTTTATTATCGCTTATCGTTCTTCTGATCTCCGGTGTTTTTGCAGGATTGATCAGTCTCCTCGGGGCCTGGTTTGCCACACGACGACATGCCTATTACGTGGGATAAGGCTCGGGTACATTCAAATTTTTGTGTGAAGATCCATGCGGTGTGAGAGCTCATGGCACCCGCAAGGGATGCCACTACCATGATACGAATGCAGCCGGCTTGCCAGGCCGTGTCATGACAGGGACAGGTAATGCCCCTGTCATGGTTCCACTTCGGCGTGAAGTATCCTTAAGACGATCTCTTCCTTACTTTCGCCTTCTAAGGCACTCCAGGCAGGTTCGAGGCAGAAGACGACATTCACATACCTGGCATCCTTGAACTGCGGGAGTTGTGCAGCGGCATGGATATAGAGGCCATTTAGTACTGCCCCTTTTGCTGCCAGGCGCAGGCGCAAATTGCGCCTCTCCACGCCGCTCAGCCTGCAACTGAGCAGGCGCAGATGCTCCAGTTTGAAGACGGGTTCGGGATTGGCCGCTCCAAATGGGCCGAGCTGCTGAATCTTATTGTAGGTACTATATTTAAGGCGTTCCGGCTTTGTGAAGACAAGATCGATCATACGCGTTTGCCCCGGTGGGGCCTGTTCTGGTTCTGTGGTGATACTCGTCAAAGCGGTCACTTCTGCTTCTACCAGCAAGGGTTCAAGAAGCGCTGCCTCATTGCCGCTACCGTACCAGTTCAGGAGGTGCTGGCGTAGTTCTTCGATACTGGTATTTGCAATGGTAAATCCGGCCGCCTGCGCGTGGCCCCCGTAACGTTTAAAGAGATTGGCACGAGCACGAAGGGCCAGAATAAGGTTGAAACCATCGTGACTGCGCGCAGAACCGCGGCTATCCTCCTGGCCTCTACTCAACACGAACACGGGGCGATTAAGCTCTTCCATAAGTTTGCCTGCCGCCAGGCCAATGATACCCTCCGGCCAACCATCACCGCTCACCAGAATGACCGCGTCGCCGGGACGCTGCTTTGCCTCTTCGCGAACTTTGTTCATGAGGTCTTCAGTCTGCTGCTGGCGTGAGGCGTTTAATGCTTCGAGTTCCCCGGTAAGACGTGCAGCTTGTTCAGCGTCGTCAGTAATCAAAAGCTCGAGGGCGACCGAGGCATCCTTCATGCGCCCCGCTGCATTGATGCGCGGCGCCAGAACGTACGAAATATCTCGCTCGCGCAGTTTGTCGTGCTGTAGATGGACCTTCTGCATCAGCGCCAGCAAACCAGGCTTGCGCGTTTGCCGCAATTGTTCTAGCCCCAGGCGCACAAGTGTATGGTTTTCGCCGAGCAATGAAGCGACATCGCCGATGGTGCCAATAGCGACCAGGTCCAGCAGATCACGCTCTTCTGCAGGTCGTTGGTAAGCGCGATAGAGTGCCTGCGCTAGTTTGAAGGCAATACCAACGCCACAGAGGTAGCGTTCGCTATAGGTACAATCGGGGCGCCAGGGGTTAACCATTGCATATGCATCTGGAAGTGGCTCTGGAGGATGGTGATGGTCAGTGATGATGACATCGATGCCCAGGGTGTTCGCGTATGCTACCTGGTCTACGTCAGAGCTGGCACAATCGGTGGTGATGAGCAGCGATGTGCCTTTGCTCTTGAGTCTGTCAAGTGCAGAAATATTGAGGCCACGACTTTCATGCAGGCGATTGGGGATGTAATAGTCAAGTAGACGGCCCGGGTGGCCCAGCGTGCGCAGGGCGCGGATCAAAAGAGCCGCAGAGGTAACACCATCGGCATCATAGTCGCCGTGGACAGTAATACGTTCTTGTCTTGCAAGCGCATGTTGAATACGTTCTAGCGCACGAGGCACATCGATTAATGTGAGCGGGTCAGGTGTGCTGTCATAGTCTGCATCGAGGAACATACGCATCGCTGCGGGGGATTTGATACCCCGATTATACAATAGCTGGGCATGGAGAGCTTCTATCCCTGCCTGTTTGAAATGCTGGAGCTGTGCATCGTCAAGCTGATTAAACACGCGCCAGGAGGTTGAGACAGAAGGTAATTGTCCCATATGTGTATCCTCTTTGCTAATTGGGCAGCAGTCGTAAAAACACCTCGTTGCCGAGTAAGCGTCCTCGTTTGCTCAGGCGCAGCCATTCCTGTGTCTGTTCCAGCAAGCCAGCAGCTTCCACAGTATGCAGGCGATCACCGACAAATTGTGCGAATGGTTGGCTAAAACGCTGCTCAAAGCTGGGCAGGTGTATGCCCATGGCGGTGCGCAGTTCCAGGAATGCTGTTTCGGTCATCTCCTGAACACGGTCTACGGTTTCACTCTCGGCCTCGGGACTCCGGCGTGCTCTTAGCAAGCGGATGTATTCCAGCGGTGCAAGTACATTGGAGAAACGCCGTCCAGCGAAGCTGGAGTATGCTCCAGCGCCCATACCGAGATAGGGCAGGTTGTGCCAGTAGGTGAGATTATGGCGGCATTGGTGGCCTGGGAGCGCCCAATTGGAGATCTCATAGTTCTCATAGCCCGCAGCCCGCAGCCGCTCATCAGCATACTCGTACATGTCAGCGCACAAGTCTTCATCGCCGGGCGCAATGCTTCCTTCTTGTGTCCAGGTATAGAAAGGAGTTCCTTCCTCGATAATTAGTGAGTAGAGCGAAAGATGCTCGGGATGTAGTGCAAGCGCCTGGTCAAGTGTTTCGTACCAATGCTGCATGGTCTGTCCAGGAAGGCCGAACATAAAATCCAGGTTAATGGAGGTAAAACTAGCAGAGCGGGCAGCGTATACAGCCTGGCAAATCTCATCTGGTGTATGGATACGGCCTAATGTTTTGAGCAGCACGGCATCAAAGCTTTGAGCCCCTATACTGAGACGGTTGATACCGGCCGTTCGCAGCTCGATAAGATGCTCCAGGGTGAGCGTGCCAGGATTTGCCTCTAGTGTAACCTCAGCATCTTGATCAATGGCGAAAGCACTACGGCAGGCACGTAGCAGGCGTGCCGTTTGTATCGCGCTCAGCAGGCTAGGGGTGCCGCCGCCGAAGAAGATGGTACGCGCACGCCTCGGTGTACCATCCGGGCGCTGAGCTAACTTCCCAGCCTGCTCTACCTCAACTTGCAATGCCTGTACATATGGCTCGCGCAAGGGGAGAATACCGGCGTAGGTATTGAAGTCACAGTAGTGACAGCGGGTGTGGCAGAACGGAATATGCAGGTAGAGAGAAATCGTCTCCAGGAGCTGCTGGACTGGAACTGCGCTTATTTGAGTTGTGCAGGTAACCATAGTAGTTTTCTTCGTGATATAGAACGGGTGCAATGACGCAATAGAACAATTTACAGGGCAGGGACATTCCTGTCCCCACCCGGTGGTATAGGCCCGCGTCATGCGAACTGGCAATCCCTTAAGGACCTGTAGGCAAACTGCCGCCATTAGGCACGTTGGGAGCGCCAGGAGCCTGGCCTGGAGCGGCAGAAGGCAGATTCGGCGGCAGGTTCTGTGAATCAAAGAGCCTGGTTTGATCAGGTGAAGTGATCTTAGCACCAAGGATAGCGCGCTGGATGAATATCCAGTCCGAAAGGGCGTTATTCTTCAAGGTCTGCAATGTTGCACTGTCTACGGGACGAGCCGGGTCAACATTCAGGATCTGCACGATATGATAGGCGCCATTTTCTGTCAGAATCGGGCTGATTTCATACAATTTACGTGCAGGGTCAAACAGCCAGTTTTCCACGACGGCCGATTGCTCCGTCTGGGCATACTGGCCGCGAGCCAGCCAGCCAAGGCTTCCCCCTTTCGTGTTCGTGCTGGAGTCTACTGACACTTTGCTTTTTGCAAGCTTGGCGAAATCGGCGCCTTTGTGGAGCTGGCTGAGTATATCCCGGGCGTGGGCCAGGGTATCAATCGTCATGGTACGTACCAATACCTGGTAGGCCGGCGATACTACCAGCGATGCCAGGTAGTTTTGCACGTTGTCACGGCGCAGCTTTATAGCCATCATCGCATATATATCGTCATTGCTCACATTATCCTGGCTGAGGAAATGGCTATAACTGCTTGCTGCCGGGAAATCAGCTTTGAAAGCATTCATGGCATGGTTGATTGCGCCTGCGGACGGATCGATCTTTGCCTGAACGGTCTTATTTTGTGTTGCGAGCCATTCGCGAATAATCTCGTCTTCCTGCAGCCAGGTAGCACTATCATTGCCGATTTGTGATTGCGAGAAGAATTGTTGCTCCTGCGGGATAGAGGCCTGAGTCAGTGTACTGAGCTGCTGGTTCAGAACAGTTAGCTTAGCCTGCGTTTCAACAATCCTCCCCTGTAACCCGGATACCTGGGCTTTCAGATTGCTGCGCTGCGTGTTTGCACTGGCAGGCAATTTCTGGATCTGAGCATTCAGACTATTGATCTGCTTCGTGTCATTATCAATAGAGGTTTGCAGTTGGGCGACCTGGCTCTCCAGGTTTTTACGTTGTGTGATCAGACCACGCGGTCCATTAATTTTGTTGTTCTCAAGCCCGGTCTTAAATGCTACCATCTTACGGTACTGGGCTTGTGTGATAACATGGCCATTGACAGTAGTGATGGGCAGCCCGGGCGTGATTACATTGATGTTGATCCAGAAGCCGGCAAGAACGACGACGATAAGGAGCATAAAAGCGCTGGCAGCGGTCCAGGTAGCTCGGCGCTGGATTTTTACTTTCTCGTTGTGTGAAAGGTGGCCTCCCCATCCAAAAATAAGCGGTTTGCCATCACGCCGTGCTTCTACATGCGCCGTCTGTTTAACATATTTATTTTGTTTGATAGGACGCGCTGGCCGCTGGTTCTTAGAACGCTGCGCCGGACGGGCCGTCTGACTCTTCATGGTGACATACTCTCCTTTTAATCCAGCCCTGACGCTGCGCTAACGCCCCCTCGATAAATCGGGGGCCACTGTAGAGTGCCGATTTATCGAGCACGTGGCTGATCAGAAGCTCCTTTTGCAGGGCGAAAGCTGGTATCGACACAGTAAACACGACAAAGATGAATACGCTCTTTACTAGAGAAAGTTCACGTATTCATCCATTGCCGCCTACTTCTAGATTACGCGCCGCGCATATGTTCTGCAGTGTAGGGCAGCAGGGCCATTTGTCGCGCCTGTTTGAGAGCTACACTGAGACGGCGCTGGTGTTTGGCGCAAGTCCCTGTCTTACGACGGGGTTCAATTTTACCGCGGTCGGAAATGTAGCGCTGTTTGCTAAGGCGGCTCACTTCCTTGTAGTCGATTTCACGCACATGGTCATGACAAAACTGGCAAATTTTGCGGCGAGATGTGCGCTCGCCGCGTCCACCCTCACGTCGCTCACGACGTGGGGCGCCATCAGATCGTCTCTGCACGGATAGTTCTCCTCTAAATGATTAGAAGGGAATGTGCGCCCGAGTGCTTAGGGAAATTCGTCCGAGTCAAGGGAATAGCTTTCCTCAGTTCCACTTGCCAGGAAGTCGCCGGAGCTGCCCTGCGTCCCCTTGGGTGTGAGCATCTCCATATCGTTGGCAACAACATCTATCATTGTACGCTCAATACCGTTTTTGTCGGTGTACTTGCGCTGCGTCAGGCGGCCCTCGATGTAGACCTTCGAGCCCTTGTGCAAGTAGGTATTGCAGGTCTCGGCGAGTTGGCGCCAGGCCACGATGTTGAACCACTCGGTCTCCTCATGTCGCTCGCCGCTGCTTGACTTAACTCGTCGATTGACAGCCAAGGTGAACTTTGTGAATGGAGTGCCGTCCGCGGTCACGTTCATTTCGGGGTCTCTTCCCAGGTTGCCGATCAGCATAATTTTGTTTAACACGGTTCAAAATCCTTTCGACGTCATAGACCCTGACACAACTCTTCCCTAAGATCAGGCGACCATACCCAATGTATCGTCATTACGCCTCGATGGTTTCTTCTTCCTCTATAGCGGGCGGAACGCTTTCAATTTCCTCGGGGCTCAGCAGCACGGGCGCTTCTGCTGCCTCGCCAGCAGGCGCCGGTACCTCCTCCACGGGTTCCGCCTCTGTCGCCACTTCGGGCACAGCAGGCGCCGGGGCAGCCGCAGCAGCCACGCGAGCCTCGCGTTCCTTCTGCACAGCCTTGGGGTCACGCCGCCTGATGAGGTGCCGAAGGACTTCTTCAGAAACTTTGAGGGTGCGATCCAGTTCAGCTATGGTCTCAGGGGTCAGGATCGTATCAATAAACACGTAGAAACCGTCACGATGGTGCTCAATAGGATAGGCTAGTTTACGACGCCCCCATTGATTCACCTTGAGAACCTGGCCATCATAATTGGCCACAATTTGTTCGATACGCTCTAGAATAGCGCGTGTTTGCTCCTCGCTGACTTCGGGGTTGAGAATATAACCGATTTCGTAGTCTCGCCTCACGAAGTCACCTCCTTCCTTTGGGTTTGCGTCCGGTCCGACCTTTCGGTGTATGCCGGAGCAGGTGGAGCATCGGCATGACGTCGATGCAGTGATAACACTCTCTCACGTGGAGGAGTGTGAAAACACCACGCTATTATAGCACCGCTCACTACATCTGACAATAGAATTGGACATTTGGATACACCTAATGAATATTCACAGAACCTGCCTGACAACTTCCAATGACCTATTCTTTTTATACTGTAGAAAAACGGAAAAGCGGAAACTGCAGCACGTTTTGTAATAATAGATGATCGTACCTGCCGATTACGATTATGTTTTATTGACAGAGGTCGATGTATGGCCCATACTGTAACTAAAAACTGAGACTCAGGCAATCACGATCAACTGGTGGGAACATGCAGCAGTACCCTGGGGACCGGGCGCCACGCCCGGTACGCGCACCAAGAATGCAGCCAATGCTTCCGGGCACCACATCATCCATAGCTCCTACTCTTGTACCCGCGCAAAAAAATATGCTACCGCCACCGGGCAAAAAACGGCCAGACCATGTGCGTCGAGCTACGTTAAAGCTGCTTGGTTTAGGGGTGGTGCTTGAAGGACTGTACCTGGCACTTTACCCACTGCTGGCAAGCGCTATTACGAAAAACGTTGCAGCCAGGCAGGCAATGCTGGAGACATTTCCCCGGTTACCGCGCCTTTACTGGACAACCTGGCTGCCGTTCCTGACCCGAGCCCTGGCCCATATACCTGCGCTTGATCCATCAAAAAGCGGAAATGCTAACTTATTCTCCTTACTGCTCGCATGCGCATTTGTGCCAGTGCTTCTGGCTGCTCGTGTAGGGAACCAGATCACCCGGGAGCGTCTCTCCGCCACTCAAAGACGCATTATCTTTTTGACGATGCTGATTTTAACGGGCATTTTTGGCCTGACGTACCTGTGCTCGCCCGGCATGATGTCACAGGACATGTTTCTCTATGGGCTCGAGGGCCGCATGATTGTGGTATATCATGTCAACCCCTACCTGGTCACTCAGGCTGCCTTTCCACACGACGTTCTGTACACGGCTCTTCTCAAAGGGGCCCGAGATGCTGTTGTTTATGGACCCGTGTGGTTTGATCTGAGTATTCTGGTAGCATTACCCGCCGGAGCAAGTGTGGCGAATATTATGATTGGTTTTCGCCTGCTGGGATTAATAGCGCACCTGGTAAATACGATACTCGTCTGGGCAATCCTGGCAAAGCTGAAACCGGAAGCGCGTATCTCTGGCACGCTGCTCTATGCCTGGAATCCCCTTGTGCTCCTGATGAGCGTAGCCGAGATGCACCAGACTGTGGTAGTTGCGCTATTCGTGCTGCTAGCGGTCTTCCTGTTGCAACGCAATTCTTTGATGTTAAGTTGGGTATTCCTGCTGCTGGCGACGCTGATTAACTTCTGGTGTCTCCTGGTAGTGCCACTCTTTTTTCACCTGCTGAATAAAGAGGCGCGCACAATGCGCCGGGGAGAAGGCCTGCTGTGGTGGTTCGGGCTGATCTGCATTTCTGCACTGGTGTTAGTCCTGGCTTATACTCCTTACTGGCAGGGATGGGGGATAGCAGGAGCTATCGATAGCCTGCAAGAGACCTTTTTACCCAACAGCGCTGTCAATTCGTTGGATGCAGCGCTGCTCAGTCTACCATTGCGGTTTCCACCACCGCTATCCTGGCTCATAGCGCCACAGCATTGGATCATACTGGCAGCAGTAGCTGCAGCCACCCTGTTGTTCTTCGGGCTCTGGCTGGCTGATACGCTGAAGCTCGCGTTATTGCTTAACAGCTGGCTGCTGCTGGTACTGCTGGTATTTTCCCCATTGTACTGGCCGTGGTATACGCTGCTGCCGCTGGCGCTGGCTATATGCGCAAGTGGGGCCGGCACGACCTTGCTAGCCGTGCTACTCACTATAGGAGCTGCGCTTAGCTACTATTACTGGCTCTGGCAGCCAGTATGGCCTGGTCAGGGATTGGTCAGCGTTGGCCTACCCCTCCTGTTATGGGGATGGACATTGTTCTTTACCTCGACATGGCAGATGATACATGCCAATGATACAGAGCCCGCTACGAGAAAGGCGAAAAGGCTGTCGCGCCCATCCTGGATTTCACGTCCTTCGTGGCCTTCGCGACCTTCGTGGCCTTCGCGCAAAAGGTAGTCTGACCAGGTCAGCTATTGCGTAATCCGACCGAAGGACCCATGGCACCCGCAAGGGGTGCCACTACTATACCACGCTGGCCCGGCCTCTGACCGTGTATAGTAGTGGCAGGGCTTGCCCCTGCCAGGTCAGCTATTGCGTAATCCGACCGAAGTATGCTATACTCCTTGGGCACGCGGGGAACTCTGTCCGGGGGACAGGTAATGCTCTGGAGAAAGGCTTCTCTGCGCCTTCGAGGGAGCAACGGTTATTGATCGATTTGAAGTTGAGATCCCCGCTGGAGAAGAAAGAAAGTCATGAAGCAGAAATTAAAAACACACACAGCAATGGCCAAACGAGTCAGAGTGACTGGCTCTGGTAAGGTTATGCGCCGCAAAGTAGCGGCCAGTCATCTACGCCGCAACAAGTCACCCGAGGCTGTCCGTTCGATGGACAAGGAGTTCCCGCTGGCAAAAAGCGATACACGCCGTATGAAGCGTTTACTTCCTTATGCCTTCTAGGGCACTTTGAAGAAATCGAATGGAGGGTAAATATATACAATGCCAAGGGTAAAACGTGGTGTTCCGGCACACAAGAAACATAAGAAGATTCTAGAGATGGCTGAGGGCCATCGAGGCACACGCAAGCGGCTCTTCCGCCCTGCGCACGAGTCCGTTATGCGCTCAATGGCATACATGTATCGCGATCGCCGCACTCGCAAGCGGGATATGCGCCGGCTATGGATTACACGTATCAATGCTGCCGCACGAATGCACGGTGTGAACTACAGCAGATTAATGCATGCCCTGCACACTGCCAACATCGATATAGATCGCAAAATCCTTGCCGAGATGGCTGTAAATGACGAGGTGGCATTCAACGCAACCATCAAAGCTGCATTGGATGCAACTAGCCTGGAACGATGACGCTCATCACAAGTCCTAGTAACCCGCGCATCAGTAAGTTGCGTGACCTGCATACAGCGAGAGGTCGCAAGAAAAGCGGCCTCTTTTTAATGGAAGGCATCCACCTGCTCGAAGCGCTGCTGGGTGCTGGTATAGTGCCACAAGAGGTCTACTACCAGGCGGAGGTACTCCAGCATAGCGTAAAAGGGAGGGCGCTCTTTGCTCGCCTTGTTGGTTCAGGTATCTTGCAGGAGTGCCTGGTCGAGGTCAATGAGCGGGTAATGCAGGCGCTGGGAGACGTTCAAACAACGTCTGGCGTGGTAAGCGTTCTACCTCTCGAACTTTTCAAAGCGGACCGGTTACGTGCGCGAAGGCCTGCTGTAAAACGGCCCTTCCTTCTGATCCTCGATGATATAGCTGATCCGGGCAATATGGGAACGCTCCTACGGACGGCGCTGGCGGCTGACGTGGAAAGTGTGTTACTTACCTCCAATTGCGTTGATTGCTATAGCCCGAAGGTGGTACGCGCTGCGGCAGGCGCTCACGTCGCATTACCCATTGAGGCCGATCTCTCCTGGCAGGCTATCGCAGAAAAGGTGGCAAGACATTGTGGGAAGGCGCTACGTGTGCTGCTGGCAGAAGCAGGCGGCACACTCTTGTACTACGAGCAAGACCTGACGCTGCCCTTCGCGTTGATCATCGGCAATGAGGCACATGGACCATCTCAGGAAGCACGATCATTGGCGACCCTGACGGTTAGTATTCCACTGGCGAACGGCGTAGAATCTTTGAACGCGGCAATGGCGGCGGGGATTGTGTTGTTTGAGGCGGTACGGCAATCCAGGCAAAATATGTAGTGGCATCCTGGAGGATGTCCTACCAGAGACTGCGCATTTCCAGGTGGTGGTCCGCTTGCTGCACGAGAGCAGTCGTCTTGCCACAGCTATCACATGCTCGAATAGCAGAGCCGGTATGTACCATACCACAGGACTCGCATACCCAGCGTCGTACTGATGTATTGATTAAGCGATTCTGGTGAAGTACGCGCACAGCTTCCTGTATAGCGGCGCTGCCTCTAGCTGTCACGCTTGCCGTCTTTCTTTTATGTGCAATCATGAGTCACCTCCTGAAACTTTATTCAGACCGCTCCCACAGATGTTTCGTGAAAGCGCTAGTTATGTTTATTCTGTCTAAAAATAAGTCTAACAGGCTTTCGCAGGGAAAGTCCATGATAGAGGATTACGATTATGTATGTTACCTATAACCAAAAGGTTATGGGTAGACTTTTTTTTCAAGCAGGGCAGTGGATCCATTATGAAAAGGTTATGCATGGCATAAAGTTTGACAACTAAGAGAGAGTATTGTAGGATGATCATACCAATTATTGCGAATAAGACCAGGGAAGAGTATGTACACCCCCATTCAACCAAGCAAGGTCTTTGAACAAATCGCGCAGCAGATTGAGCAGCGCATCCTCAGCGGTGAGCTGCGCAGCGGCAATCGTTTACCAACTGAACGCGAATTAGCTGAACAGTTTCATGCCAGCCGCACAGCGGTGCGCGAAGCGATGAAATCACTGGCGCAGAAGGGGCTGGTTGATATGCGTCCTGGCCGGGGTACTATCGTTATTGATGGCACCTCTCGTGCTATGCGACACTCGCTGGGCCTGATGATGAGAATCGGCCAGACAGTAAATTCGGGCAACCTGGTTGAGGTCCGCGAAATCCTCGAACCTGAAATCGCTGCCATGGCTGCTGTACGGGCAATTGAGGAACATATCGCAGCCATGCAGGAGGCAGTGGCGATAATGGATGCTAACCTCAATAATGCTGATGCATATATTACAGCCGATAACGATTTTCACCGCGCCCTGGCTGAAGGAACCCAGAATGCACTTATCCTCGCGCTTGTTGACTCCATTGTTGACTTACTTAGCGAACAGCGCAAGCAGATTTTTTCCGTAGAAGGCGGCCCGCAGCGCGGGCAGATTCATCATAAACGCTTGCTGGACACCATCACGCGGCATGACCCGGAGGCTGCTCGTCAAGCTATGCGTGCCCACCTGCAGCAAGTCCGTGAGGATGTTGGCGCTGCAAACCCTTGAAGAGCTGATGATTTTGAATTTGGAGGTCGCCTATGATTCATATTGGTTTCGTTGGCCTGGGCGCGATGGGGAGTCGCGTTGTCAAGCGGCTTCTTGATGCTGGCTACACTGTTACTGGTTATAATCGCACCCGCTCGAAGGCTCGGTGGTTACTGGATGCTGGAATGCACTGGGGCGATACACCTCGCACAGTCGCTGAAACGGCCGACGTGATCTTCACGATGGTGACAAATACGCATGCATTGCAGGAAGTAGTGGGTGGTCACAATGGCATACTGGCGGGCCTGAGAGCAGGTAAGGTCTATATTGATATGAGCACTGTCAGCCCTGGCAAGTCCAGGGAAGTGGCTGCAATAGTGGCCGCAGCAGGTGCGCATATGCTTGATGCGCCCGTGTCTGGCAGTGTGATTACCCTTGAACAAGGTAACCTGTCACTGATGGTCGGAGGAGATCGGGCAATATTTGAGCAGGTCAAGCCGATTCTGCTGGCTATCGGGCCAAAAGTAAACTACGTGGGTAACAACGGCCAGGCGGTCTTAATGAAGATCGCCATTAATCTGAACCTGCAAGTACAGTTTCTGGCCTTTTGCGAGGGGTTATTTCTAGCCGAAAAGGGCGGTATCCCGCGCGAGACTGCCCTCGAAGTAATGCTCAACAGTGTTATCGCCTCACCCTCGCTGAAGTATCGCACACCCTTCATCCTCAATATGCCGGAGGAAGCCTGGTTCGATGTGAACATGATGCAGAAAGATATGCTACTGGCGCTAGAACTGGGGCGAGAACTTGATGTACCGTTACCAACCGTGGCGGTCAGCAACGAGTTTCTCACCGCTGCACGTGCTATGGGATTGGCAAAACATGATTTTGCCATCGTGTTCAAAGTATTGGCAAAGATGGCCGGATTGGACGAATAGACGGGTGGGCAGGGGCTAAATGTAGGAGGGCAGGGCAAGCCCTGCCCGCCATTTGTCATCCTGAGCGCATGAGCCGAAGCCCTGAGCGTAGCGAAGGGGAAGGATCTGCGCGCTGCCCAGCCAGAGATCCAAAGCTCGCGCTCAGAGCCTGCCCTGAGACAAGCGAAGGGATGACAGCAGCGCTTCAGGGGACGCCGTCTGGGGACGGTGTGGCCCTGCTCCGAAGGAGCAAAGTAATGTTGCAAAAGGCATCCAACTCGGAAGAAGGACATGCGCCGCCAGCGGCTGAGCGTGAACGGTGGCTGTCTATGTATGAGCAAATGCTCAAGATCCGCGTCTTTGAAGAGCATGTCAATGAATTGTATACCACTGCCAAAATGCCAGGACTGGCGCACCTGTACAGCGGCGAAGAGGCTGTGGCAGTAGGGATATGCGCAGCCCTACGGCGTGATGATTATATTACCAGCACCCATCGCGGCCATGGGCATTGCCTGGCTAAGGGAGCTTCTGTCGATCGCATGTATGCTGAACTACTGGGGAAAGAGGCAGGCTACTGCCGGGGAAAGGGGGGGTCCATGCATATCGCCGACCAGGACACCGGTAACCTGGGAGCGAATGCAATTGTAGGGGGCAGTGCTGGTATCGCGACTGGAGCCGCTATGTCGAGCAAAAAGCGCGGCACAGACCAGGTAACGGTCTGCTTCTTTGGCGACGGGGCGCTAGGTCAGGGAGTGTTGTACGAAGCGATGAATATGGCATCACTGTGGAAGTTGCCTGTGATCTACGTCTGTGAGAATAACCTGTACAATGAATACACGCACTTCTCTGAGACGACGGCGGGCAAGATGAGCGCCAGACCCCAGGCTTTTGGCATTCTCACCGAGGAAGTGGACGGTCAGGATGTACGAGCGGTTTACAACGTGGCGCGGCAGTTAGTTGAGCGAGCACGACGGGGAGACGGACCGGCATTCATACTTTGCAATACCTATCGCTATCATGGCCATCACGTGGGCGACATTGCGCGCTCTTACTACCGCTCGAAAGAAGAAGAAGAGTATTGGAAAGCGCAACGCGACCCATTGAGGCTGCTTTCCCAGTGGCTGATCGAGCAGCACATAGCTGACACGGGCACTTTTGAACAGATAGAACAACGGGTGCGCGCCGAAGTCGAGGCAGGAGTTCAATTCGCGCTGGAGGCGCCCTTTCCAGATCCAAGCGAGGTAAATCAGGATGTCTATGCTTAGCCCGCAAGGGCGAGGGCTTGCCCCCACCCGGGAAGGTCAACAGGCACGGGAAATTACGCTTGGCCAGGCCATTCGCGAAGCTCTGGCCGAAGAGATGCGTCGTGACCCGCGTGTATTCGTTATCGGTGAAGACGTAGCCGAAGCCGGGACGGCATTCAAAGTACTCTCTGGCCTGGTAGATGAATTTGGGCCAGAGCGGGTGATGGATTCGCCGATCTCGGAGGCGGGTATCACAGGACTGGGTGTGGGAGGAGCCATGACTGGCATGCGTCCGGTCGTGGACATCATGTTCGGGGACTTTATAGGCCTGGCAATGGATCAGATTGTGAACCAGGCTGCCAAGGTCCATTACATGTCCGGTGGCAAACTCAAGGTGCCAATGGTTGTACGTACTACACTGGGGGCCACTCGCCGCTCCGCAGCACAGCACAGCCAGAGTCTTCACGCATGGGTGAGCCATGTACCCGGCTTAAAAGTAGCGCTTCCTTCGACACCGTATGATGCAAAGGGCTTGCTGAAAACAGCCATTCGCGATGACAACCCAGTGATTTTCTTTGAAGATAAGTTGATGTATCAACTCAAAGGGCCTGTGCCCAACGGCGATTACACCATCCCCTTTGGAGTTGCCGATATTAAACGTCCAGGTACCGATGTGAGCATTGTGGCGACGAGCAGCATGGTGCAGGTCGCTTTAGCTGCAGCAGAGCTATTAGAAAAGCTGGGGATCAGCGCCGAGGTCATTGATCCGCGTACTACCTCTCCCCTCGATACTCATACGCTGATCGAGTCTGCTAAGAAGACCAGCCGGGCAATCGTGGTAGATGAAGGGTACGAACGCTACGGTGTGACGGCTGAAATTGCCTCGGTAATTGCCGACGGTGCTTTTTATTACCTTGATGCCCCGGTCAAGCGGATGGGGGCTATGGATGTCCCTGTACCTTTTTCGCCGGTGCTGGAAGATCAAACCGTTCCCACAGCGAAATCTGTGGCAGAGTTGGCCAAAACGCTATGTGGTCGAGCCTGAACAATTCTATACTTAAAGGAGGAGAATCATGGCGATGAAAACCTATGGCCTGATGGGTGTAGACTGGGAAGAACGAGTCAACTTTGAGCGATTACGTACAGAACGCCTGGCCCGGATTAAGCAGTTGCTCAAGGAATCCGAGCTAGGAGCCTTGCTCTGCTTCGATATGAACAACGTGCGCTACATCACAGCTACGCATATCGGCACCTGGGCTATGGACAAACTGGCGCGCTTCACATTGCTTGCGCAAGATGCTGAGCCAATCATGTGGGACTTCGGTTCGGCAGCACGGCACCACCAGCTCTATTGCCCATGGCTGGGTGAGCGTTCCCGCGCCGGTATTTCCACCTTGCGAGGCGCGATGCTGCCGGAAGCTGGTCGTGCCGAGGATGTAGCGCGCAAAATACGCATCGAGCTGGAAGAGCGTGGATTACTCAACGAACCTGTGGGCGTGGACGCAATTGAATTACCGGTGCTATTTGCTTTGCAGGCCGAAGGTATCAAAGTGGTGGATGGCCAGCAGTTGATGCAGCAAGCCCGCATGATCAAGACCCAGGATGAGATCACCTTGCTGAGTACAGCCTGCATGATGGTGGATGCCGCCTACGATGAACTGTACCGTGCCATGAAACCCGGCATACGAGAGAACGAGTGCGTGGGCCTGGTAAACAAGGTGTTGTATGACCTGGGTTCAGAACATGTAGAAGGGGTCAATGCTATCTCTGGCGAGCGCTGCAGTCCCCATCCGCATGTCTTCAGTGATCGGGCATTACGTCCAGGCGATCCCGCCTACTTCGATATCCTGCATAGTTATAATGGCTATCGCACCTGCTATTATCGCACATTTGCCATCGGGAGCGCCTCGCAGGCGATGGTGGATGCCTATAAGCACTGTCGCTATATCCTGGACATTGCCATCAATGCGATTAAGCCGGGAGTCACAACGGCTGAAGTTGTGAAGCTGTGGCCGAAGGCAGAGGAATTCGGTTTCCCGAACGAGGAAGCTGCCTTCGCACTCCAATACGGTCACGGTGTGGGCCTGGCTATCTGGGAGAAGCCGATTTTCAGCCGGCTGGTTTCACTTGACCATACAGAAGTGATCGAAGAAGGTATGGTCTTCGCCCTCGAGACATTCTGGCCTGCATCCGACGGGTGGTCTGCGGCGCGCATCGAGGAGCAGCTCGTGGTAACGAAGGATGGCTGCGAGGTCATTACACGCTTTCCCGCCGAGGAGTTGATGATCGCGGGGGTGCGTTATTACACTGCCGCGGGGCCATTGCCTACCACGCGTGAAACGCAGTCCCATCTGAATGTAATTGCCAACGGTCACCAGGCAGCGCCTATGGGAGTTGGTGCAATAGGGACGAGTCGTTAAATGTAGGGGCGACCCTTGCGGTCGCCCTTTAGCGATAACCAATATTTTAAAACGGTCACCCGGTATTACAGGAGACCCAGAATGGCTACGAATGTCATCTTACCGGCCCTGGGTATGGCCCAGGAAACGGGAAAAGTAGTACGCTGGCTTAAAACTGAAGGTGAGCAGGTTACAAAAGGTGAGCCACTGGCAGAGATCGAGACCGATAAGGCTACGGTTGAACTCGAGGCGCCAGCCACTGGCGTGCTTGCCAACGTGAGCGCTGCCATCGATGAAGATATACCGGTGGGACAAGTGATTGCTATGATCATGGCACCAGGTGAGTCGCCACCCCCCGGCGCGATAAATCGGGGACCTACAACGCCCACTCAATCACGCCCCTACGAGTCTATGCCTGTAGAGCCAGCGGGCACAATGGTTCGAGCCTCTACAGATGGGCATGAGGAGCCGCCTACGGGAGCCGGTCGCACTCCTGGCATTACGGTTAGCCCACTGGCCGAGCGCATTGCTGCTGACCTCAACGTGGACTTGAGTTTGATTACACCCGTAGGAAGGCGTATTCAAAAAGCTGATGTGCTGACATATGTGCAGGACCAGAAAAAGGATGTGCCAGGCGCGAGCCAGCCTCGTCTGGCAGCCGCTTCGCCCAGGGCGCGACGGCTGGCAGGTGAACAAGGCAAAGATATCGCGACCATTAAGGGAACCGGTCCAGAAGGAGCCGTGCTGGCTGCGGACGTTTTGTCGGCAGGGCAAGGGCATTACCTGTCCCCCGGGCAGGGCCACACCGTCCCCCAGACGGCATCCTTCTCTGGGGGAGAGGTATCCCCGCCCCTACATTTCGCGGCCCCGGCTCGCCAGGACACTCCGGCAACCATTGCAGGAGAATTGCCTCTGAGTAATATCTGGCGCATTATGGCCGAGCGCACCACACAAAGCTGGACGAGCGTACCACACTTTTACCTTGTGCGCGAGGTCAATGCAAGCCGACTCATTACATGGCGAGAGCAAATCCTGAAGCGGTCTGCGGAAAAAGTAACCTATACAGACCTGCTCGTAAAAATCGTAGCAGCGGCGCTGCGTATACACCCGCGTCTCAATGCGTCATGGAGCACGGGCAAAGTAACTCTGAAGGAAGAAGTACACATCGGGTTAGCGGTAGCTGTCGAGGAAGGACTGGTTGTTCCAGTTATTCACCAGGCAGACAAGCTCAGCCTGAGCGAGATTGCTCAGCGGCGCGAGGAACTGGTGACGAAAGCACAGGCTGGGAAACTGCGGCCACAAGATATAAGCGGTGGTACTTTCACCATTAGCAACCTGGGCATGTACGGAGTAGATGCCTTCAACGCAATCATTAATCAACCACAGGTTGCTATTCTGGCTGTAGGCCGCATTGCTGAACGTGTTGTGCCCGTGAATGGTCAGCCAGCAGTCCAGCCTATGGCGCTGCTCACTCTCTCCTGCGACCATCGCGCTGTAGATGGCGCACGAGGAGCACGGTTCCTGGATACAGTGGCAGCCCTCATAGAGGAACCGCTAGGACTTTTAGATTGAGTCTCAATACCGAATATCCTACGGCTGGGAAGCAGCCAACGTCTCCCTTTGGCCGGAGTGCCAGGGGATCAAGCGTAGAAGCACCTGTGTTTACGCATGGGGTACTTCACGTAAGTTAAGAATGTTAGTTAAATGCGGGTATCACTTGCGTACAAGCAACATTCCTGCTAGAGTGTGGCAGATACGCTCAGGGGTGTCCAATGCTGGAACAGAGTATTCGTTGCAAGGGTGTCCCTGTAGGTGTTAATGCCCTGGTCGATACACATTGACGCAGGAGATGCGCGATCCTCTTGGTCTGAAAGAGACCATATTTCCCGGTCTTACGTCGATTACGCGGTGGTTAAGAAGGGTCTCAGGCCCACTCTTGTAGCCGCACGAAGTTCAAGGAGGAATATTGTGTTAACACGTCCTGTCTTATCGATTGGCAAAGTTCTATCTGCTGTTGTGGTTGTGCTGATGATCCTCGCGGTCTTAGGTGCCTGCGGCCAAACCCCCGCTCCTGGTAATGCTCCAAACCAGAAGCCGATAAAAATCGGTTACTCAGTGTCCCTTGCCGGTGATTTCTCCGCAGATGGGAAAGCTCTCCAGATGGGGTATGAACTCTGGCGAGACGCTGTCAATAAGCGCGGTGGATTGCTAGGTCGCCAGGTACAACTGGTTTCTTATAACGATAACAGTGACCCCCAACAAGTTACGACCAACTACCAGAAGCTGATCGGCTCAGATCATGTCGATCTTCTACTGGGGCCGTTCTCCACGCTGTTGACCGTGCAGGCAGCACCAGTGGCGCAGCGCTATGGTTACGCTTTAATCGAGGGTGCGGGCACCGGTCAGAAAGTCTTTAACAGCGGTTTTACCACGCTGTTCGGCGCATCTGCTCCGTCACAGGTTTATTTAGGAGCTTTCGCCCAGTTTGTCCTGTCATTGCCCCAGGACCAGCGCCCGAAGACGGTCGCCTACGCGACGGTAGACAACCCCTTTGCTATACCACAAGTGGACTATGCAAAAACGGTTTTCAGCACTGGGGGGGTGCGAACTGTTTTCGATTTACCTCAGCCCTATCCTGAAGAGGCAACTGACGTCTCGGCTATTGCCAAACAGATCATTCATTCAAACGCAGACATCGTTGTTCTTGGTACGGTTGGGGTGACGGATTGTGTCTCCTTCATTAAAACCTTTAAGCAGCAGCACTACAATCCAAAGGCGATTGTTGCCACCTCTGGACCTGACGAGGGAAAATCGTTTACCGATGCAGTCGGAGTTGATACTGCCGAGGGCATAATGACTCCGCAGGCAGGGTGGTATCCTGGGCTCAACACCTATCAGAACAGTCAATTCGTCCAGGACTACCTCGCTAAGTTTGGTGGCACGGACCAGGACATCAACTCGGGTACTGTCCAAGGGTACTCTGCTGCGCAGGTGTTGGAGCAGGCCGTCACTAAGATTCATAGTATCGATAATGCCAAGCTCATCCAGGAACTGCGCTCGGATTCGTTCAATAGTCTGCAGGGTCCGGTGAAATTCGATGCGAAAGGTCAAAATACCCAGGGTGTGCTCTTCCTGTTCCAATGGCAGAATGGGAAGCTTATCCCTGTGTATCCTGCTAGCAATGCACAGGCGCAGCCGGAGTATCCCAAGAAGCAGTGGCCTGCCTGATCTCTTGCTGTTCTGGAGAAGTTCGCTAGCTGTGCCGGGTATGGCAACAAGACATTTCTCGTAAAACATAGTGCGGAGGAAGAACGTGTGGCTGACGTTCTTCCTCCGCACGAGCCCGGGGAGGTTTTGCTGTGGCTCTCATCATTGATGCTCTACTATCAGGAATACTAACAGGAGGGATCTATGCCCTCATGGCATCAGGATTGACCTTGATTTTCGGTGTATTAGAGATCGTCAATGTAGCACAAGGGATTCTTGTTATACTTGGTGCATATCTCAGCTATGCTTTGAACCAGCACCTGCACATTGACATCTTTCTAGGTCTTCTCATAACGATGCCTGTCATGTTTGCACTCGGCCTGGGCATCGAATGGGCTTTCATACGCAGGCTTAAGCAGGACCAGAGCCGCATCATGTTGTCGGTGCTGGTGATGTTCGCTATCGCACTGATCATTGAAGGTGTGTTGAATCTTATTTTTACCCCTGACCTGGTCACTTTACATGCAAAGTATATAGATGCTTCCTGGCCGATTGGAAGTTTTTACCTTCCCCGCGTGTATGTCTTTTCATTTATCCTCAGTATAGTGTTGTTAACCGGGCTCTACTTCCTTGTGTACCGTACACAATTTGGTTACAGCTTGCGCGCGTCAATGCAGAATCGTACTGCGGCGGAACTGATTGGTATAGATGTGAGGAGGGTTTCGGCGATTACTTTTGCTATCGGCGTTGCACTGGCAGCAGCTGGAGGTATGGCCTATGGGGCGACCAATCTTTTCAATGCGGCCAGTTCCTACGATCTTATCTCGCGCCTACTAGTTATCATCGTGCTTGGCGGGATGGGAAGTTTGCGTGGTGCTCTTTTTGCTTCTCTTGGTATGCTCATCATCAGCGATTTGACTACCTCCCTCTGGGGCTCACAATGGGCGAGTACGGTTTTCTTTGTGCTGCTCGTAGGTCTCCTGGTGTTCCGTCCCCAGGGCTTGTTCGGTCAGCTCGGAGGAAGGAAGCAATGAAAAGATTTAGAGCGTTTGGACTGCTCGCGTTACTGGTCCTGGTCATCGTATTTCCGGTGTTGATTCCAGATCCAGGGTTCGACTCTATTGCAATCTATACTCTGCTTTATGCAGCAGCGGTGACGGGCTGGAATCTTTTTTCAGGTTATTCCGGTTATATCTCCCTGGGCTATTCCTCTTTCACCGGCATCGGAGCCTATACCCTTGCGCTCATATGCACCCATTGGCAGATACCAGGTGGGTATATACCATTTTTGCTACTGCCTGTAGCTGGCCTGGTAGCTGGCATCTTCGCGATCCCAATGGGCTGGGTCGCTTTGCGTACGCGGCGGGTGACGTTCGTTGTTGTCACTATCGCTATGATGTTCGTCTTGCAGGCATTAGCTTTCAATCTCTCGGGGTTCACCAGCGGCTCGAGCGGGATAATCTTTCCTATAACTTTATGGAGCGGTGATTTCTACAACATCCCTTATTACTATGTTTCCCTTGTCCTGTTACTGCTGGCTATCGCCATTTCGTGGTGGATTCGCAACTCTAAATATGGACTGGGCCTGTTAGCTATCCGTGATGATGAAGATCGTGCCCTGGGGCTGGGGGTGAGGACCTGGGCCTTCAAGCTGTCAGCCTATGTGATCTCAGCTTTTTTGGGAGGTATGGTGGGAGCCATGTTCGCCTATTACGGGGGGAGTATCTTTCCTGCCTCCGCTTTCGACCCCGTCGTGAATCTCTCTGTTGCTTTGATGGGATTCCTGGGCGGGGTGGGCACCCTGGTCGGGCCTATCGTTGGGGCTTTCCTGTTGGAGCCTTTCCAACAATACCTGACCATCCAGTATGGCTCTGTTGGCTTGAACCTTATAATTTTAGGTTCGCTGCTACTACTCATAATCCTGGTTTTGCCGGGAGGGATTGTACCTGCGTTGCACAGCCTATGGCTAAAACGGATGGCCAGCCGCGGTGCGATCTCACAGGTCTCACATGCTATGGAGCAGGAAGAAGGCATGCTCCTGGAGAGCGCGGAGGGGAAAAGGGGTAATAGATGAGTGTGCTGTTAGAAGCAAAAAACGTTTCCAAAGCTTATGGAGGTATCCGGGCGCTCGATACGTGTTCAATCAGTGTTGAACAAGGTTCAATCACTGGCTTGATCGGCCCTAATGGTTCGGGCAAGACCACACTGTTTAATGTAATTACTGGTTACGAACGCGTTGATGCCGGTGACATTCGCCTTGCAGAAGCGACCATTACGAACCAGCCTCCAGACAAAGTGTTCCAGTTAGGAGTTGGCCGCACATTCCAGCTCACGCGCATTTTTCCTCGCCTCACAGTGATGGAAAATATGCACGTGGCGGTACAACGTAAAGGGACCAGGAGTCTGCTTAGCCGCTGGAGTTCATCACACGAGCAGCGCCGGGCTTTAGAGCTGCTGGACTTCGTAGGGATCAGTGGACTGAAGGATATGCCGGCAGGCAATTTATCCTACGGGCAAAAGAAGTTGCTTGAGTTTGCCTTTGTCCTGATTGCTGAACCGCAAGTGATTCTATTGGATGAGCCGGCCGGAGGTATCAATCCGACCATGATCAACTACATCGGGGATCGTATCCGCACACTGCACCAACGAGGTGTGACCTTTTTAGTAGTCGAGCACAATATGGAGTTTGTGATGGGCCTGTGCGACAAGGTGATGGTGATGCACCGGGGAGCAAAAATTGCCGAAGGGCCACCCGAAGCTGTGCGGAAAGATCCTGCGGTGCTAGAAGCCTATCTGGGAGATTAAGAGCATGTTTCTGAAGTTACACGCTGTTTTTGCCGGGTACGATGGTGGTGACGTGCTCAAAGGCTTCGATCTTGTGGTTGAGAAGGGAACGACAACCTGTATTGTCGGACCGAATGGGGCCGGAAAGTCAACCGTACTACGGGTTCTGAGTGGCCTGTTGAAACCGCGGCTGGGCGAGATTACCTTTAATGGACGCTCCATCGGCGGCCTGAGCCCACGACAGATATTGGCACTTGGAATAGTCCAGGTGCCACAAAGCCATAGCCTGTTTCCTGGCATGACAGTGCGGGAAAACGTCAGACTAGGAGCGTACATGTTGAATGACGCGGCGCTAGTGCAGCGACGCCTGCACGAAGTGGAGGAGATGTTTCCAGTGGTTAAGGAGCGTGCCAAAGATAAGGCCGGGAATTTGTCCGGTGGTCAGCAGCGTCTTGTTGAATTTGCTCGCAGCTTGATGCTCGATCCGCTGTTGATTTTACTGGATGAACCCTCAATGGGCCTGGATCCAATGACGTTCAAGCTGGTGATTGAGACAATACGGGCTATGCAGAGAGCTGGCAGAACAATCGTGCTGGTTGAGCAAAATGCGCGCACGGGTTTGAGTTTGTCTACCCACGGCGTAGTGATGGAGGGCGGGCGCGTACGGCTGGAGGGAGCGCACACCGACATCCTGAACAATCCGGAGATCGGTCACCTGTACCTTGGGGGCACACTGTCTGGAGCATGATGGACAATCCGCACTATGTATGAAGCAGCGAGAACTTCATTGCGTGTTTGCGTTTTTAAAGGTTTGCAAAACCTGCCACTCTATGTCGCCAGGCAACAAGGCTTTTTTATAGCACATGGCCTGGACGTAGAGATCGTGTACACCGCTGGATCGGCAGCCCAATTCGCAGGTCTGGCGCAAGGCGAGTACGACCTGATACAGACTGCCCCCGATAATGTAGTCAACTACAACAACAATCCTGCCGAACTGGTGACTGATCTCGCCAATGCTGCGCGTGTCGTCATGCTCTTCGGTGGCAGTACCGGTCCATTGAGCGTGTATGCTCAGCCTACCGCTGTAAGTTGTGCTGACTTACGGGGTAGCGTGCTCGGCGTCGATAACCCTTCCTCGGGCTTCGCTCTCGTATTGCGGGATATGTTGGCTCGCAACGGCCTGGAATTGGAACGCGATTATACGTTTGCCGTTGCAGGTGGCACCAGCGCTCGTCTCGATGCGCTCGCCAGCTACGCTGTTGCGGCAACAATTCTTTATGCCCCATTCGATATAATGGCCACCGAGAGAGGTTTTTGCAGACTTATTGCTTCAACCAACTATTATGCTGCCTATGCTTCACTATGTACTGCCGGAGTCCAGAAATGGCTCGAGACCCATGCCGGCACTGTAATCGGCTACATTGTAGCTCTGCGGCAGGCATTGCGATGGATTTACGATCCAGTTCATAAGGCAATGGTACAGGAAGTTATGGTAAGGGAACCATCACTGAAGCTCACTCCCAGCATAGCAGTGCACGCCTACACCGCTTTTGTTGACCCGGCAACAGGCTTTGGCATTGATGGGATGCTGAACGATGCAGCGCTCCAACAAGTTATAGAGCTGCGTGCTGCTTATAGTCCTACTGCTGAACTGTCGAGGGCACCGGCAGATTATTACGATCTCCGCTGGTACCGGCAGGCTGACGAGAGGATAAGACAGTTGTGACGTTTTCATAGAGGCAGTGATAGCTGGCCCCGCCGGTAATGCAATGAGAGAAAGGATGAGCAGATGGCAACGGACGAACGTGTGCAGGTTGCTATTGACAACTGGGCTCCAAGGTTCATTGCTAATGGAGTTGATTACAGCGACTATCAGAGATTAGCCAGGCGCATAGAGCGCTGGGAAGATTGGGGTCCAGAGTGGTCTGCATGTGCAGCCGCGCATGAGTGTATGGGCAAAGAGGCCGAGGCAAACGGCAATTACGTGTCTGCTGCATATCACTACTTTCACGCAGCCATTACATACCACTTTGGCAAGTTCGTCTTCGTGCAAAATCCCGCTGCGCTGCGCGAAGCCAGTGAACACGTTGTATATACTTATCAAAAAGCTCTCCCCTATTTTGATTTTCCTGGTGAGCGTGTGGCTATTCCCTACGAGGGAGGCGCTACGATGTATGGTATTCTGAGAAAGCCCTGGCATATCCCCAGGCCTCCGGTAGTGATTCTCATCCCCGGTTTGGACTCGGTGAAGGAAGAACTGCACAATTACGGCGATGATTTTTTAAGACGGGGAATGGGGGTACTCTCTATCGACGGCCCTGGGCAAGGGGAGATGGAATTCGAGTACCCAATGCGCTTTGACTACGAAGTACCCATAAAGCATGCTATAGATTATCTTGAGAGCCGACCGGACCTGGACGCGGGCCGTGTGGGTCTGATGGGCGTCAGTCTCGGAGGATACTATGCCCCGCGTGCCGCAGCGCTTGAGCCACGAGTGAAGGCAGCGATCGCAAACGCGGGCGCGTATAACTTTCTGGACAATTTTGAGAGGCTGCCGGTGCTGACGCGAGAGGCCTTCATCCACCGCTCCAGATCTATGAACGAAGCGGAAGCACGCGCAAAGCTGGCTTCCTTCGATCTACAGGGTGTGATGGAGAAGGTGCAGTGTCCTCTACTGATAATCATGGGGCGCCTGGACCGGCTCATTCCGCCGGAGGCTGCCGAAAAGATGGCTGCAGAAGCAGGAGGAGAAACAGAGCTCTGGATGTTCGAGGACGGCAACCACGTCTGTAACAACATAATTTACAAGTACCGACCGCGGCAGGCCGATTGGATGTGCAGCAGGCTGCGTGCGTAGTTCCCCCCACGACTGGAGACGAAGATGACGGATCAATTTGATATTGTTGTAGCCGGCGGAGGGCATAACAGCCTGGTTACAGCCGCCTACCTGGCAAAAGCAGGCTATTCGTGCCTGGTCCTCGAAGCTCGCCACGTGCTTGGCGGCAATACGATGACAGAGGAGCTGACACTCCCCGGCTTTCTCCATGACACCTGCTCTACTGCGCACGCTATTTTTATGGAAAGCCCTATCTGGCGCAATCAAGAACTGCCGTTAGCCGAGTATGGGCTGGAATACATACAGGTTGATCCCGCATCTCACGTGGTATTCCCGGATGGAACTTACATCACGCAGTGGATCGACATTGACCGCACCTGCGAAGAGATATCCAGGTTCTCTCGAAAAGACGCTGCCGCCTACCGCAAGATGATATCCGAATGGAGGAGTGTAGCACCAATCTTCAACAAACTACGCTACACTCCTGCTGGCTGGGATCCGTCGATCACCAACGAACTTGTTGCGCATCCGCAGGGAGCAATGTGGATGCGCCGCCAGGCACTCTCAGCCTGGGATATCATCGATGCTGCCTTTGAGGACTGGCATGTCAAGACATGGATGCTGTGGTTTGCAGAGGGAACACTGCAACCCGCCGATCGACCCGGCACGGGGTTGCTCGCCTACTCGTTCGTGGCTGGGCGACAACGTAGCGGCTGGGCTATTCCTAAAGGCGGCTCTGGAAGGCTTCCTCAAGCCCTTAGTCATATCATCGAGGATCATGGCGGCACTATTCTCACAAATAGGCCCGTGAGCCGGCTGATCCTGGAGAGAGGACGGTGTATTGGTGTCGAGACTGAGACTGGCGAGCAGTTCCGTGCTCGTCACGCCGTCGTTTCCACCATCCATGTCAAGCACCTGGTGAATATGGCACCACCGGAGGCCTGGGGAGACGCCTTTTTGTACTGTGTGGAAACCTACAAAGCGGGTCGCACAATGTTTGTGACCCACTATGCTACTACTGAGCCGCCCAGATTTGCTGTCGACGGGGGAACCCTGTCCGTAGTGGGGGCAGGAGTGGCCCAAACTGCCGAACGTCAACTGCGTGTGACAGAAGACTTCAACCACGGTATCGCGGCCAGTGACCAGCCAGTATTGCTTGTGCTGACACCCTCCGTAGAAGATCCTTCTCGCGTCCCCGAAGGCAAACATATGGTCAAGGTAATCAACTTCCAACCCTACTCGTTACGTGAGGGACCTGAAAAGTGGGACGAGATCAAGGAGAGGGTAGCTGCTAACAACCTTGAGCAGTTGCGGCAGTACGCGCCCAATCTGACCAATGACAAAATCCTCGCCAGCGAAATCCGCAGCCCTCTGGACCTTGAACGCTATAACCGGCACAACTGGCATGGGAGCTGTCATGGTGGAGACCTTAGCCCGTCTCAAGCGGAAACACTGCGACCAGTCCCAGGCTACGCCCAGCATCGTATGCCGATTCCTGGTCTCTACCAGACCGGCGCCACGACTCATCCTGGCGGTTCGGTCACCGGCGCACCGGGCCGCAATGCTGCAATGGTGCTACTCAAAGACCTGGGCAGGGATTTGAACGAGGTGATCCGGGCAAGATGAACCTGGTTGTATTTTTAAGACCACTGCGGCCTGGGGAATTCGGGATTTTCCACTGCCGAAAAGGAAGGATACACAGGTAAGAACAATCCATGCTGCCACTGGAACAGGTACGCCAGCGCCAGTGTATTTTGACCGGTTAGACCCGCTTGAGTCGCAGGGTCAAATCTTACCGCCCCTTGAACGCTGTTGAATGTATCACCGGAATGCAGTTCCTTGATCAGAGCAGCATTGTTGATACTGCCAATTTTCTCGATGGCCTGCTGCACCACCTGCCCGACAGAGTAGGCCTCTGCGACATCGGCATTGATAGCATTAGCAGTGCCCCCATATCGAGCGAGATAATCCTGAACCATTTGAGCGTTCTGGAAGTTGGTGGCTTCAGGGTACCATCCGTTCGGAACAAAAATCCCCTCCGTAGACTTGAGTCCGACAGCCTTAATAAAATCAGTACCCGCGTCGGGGCCAGCGGTGGCAACCAGCGCCTCTGGATTGTAGCGCTGCTGCTTGAAAGTATTTATAAATGCAGTAAGGTCGGGAAGCAGAGTACCCAGGATATCTATCTGCGCACCGGAGGCAACCACCGCCTTGGCGATAGGCGTGTAGTCTTTCGTGGTATCAGCCGGGTAGACATGGTAGTAGACGGTTTTGACTCCGCCCTTTTCCAAAAACTGCCTTGCCAGGTCTATTTGCGGCTGGGTAAAGGGATCATCCTCGCTAGCATAGGCAACCGTTTTAGGCCGCTCGTCCTGTGGTAGTGACAAGATGTAGTACGCAAACGTAACCAGGTTATTGGCGACTGGGAGAGAGACGTCGAAGACATTATCGAGTCCCCGGTTGAAAACGGAAGGACCACCACCCGAACCCTCCACCACTGCGTATCCATAGTGGTTGGCGACGAGTGACGCCGGCTTTGTCAGCAGCGTAGAGAAAGGCCCGAATACAAGATCGACGTGATCAACAGTAATCAACTGCTGGTAGTTGGCTGTAACTTTCGCCGGGTCGCTGTTGTCAGGAATGGTGACCAGTTGGACCGGGCGGCCCAGGAGGCCGCCATTCTTGTTGATAGTATCTGCCCAGAGCTGGTATCCCTGTTTCGTAGGTGGCCCATCGGCGGAGAAGTCGCCCGAAATAGAATACGAGAAGCCGATTTTTATTGGCTTCTGGTTTTGAAAGTCAGGCGTAGATTGCCCACAAGCGCTCAATCCTACAAGCGCCATAGTAGCAATACAAGCGATGCAAATAATATTCCTGATCCCATAGCGCTGTGGCATATATGTCCTCCTTAGAAATTCCTCTCTGCAACGCCCCCTCGATAAATCGGGGGCTACACGCAGCTAACACTGTGTACTCACCAGGACTGCAAGGAAGCTCCTCTGGCTCCGCTTCAGTAATTCCTCTGACCCGATTGTAGAGGCGATCCTGGTCTACCATTTTGTTGATAGGGCGCTACTGGATAAGGAGAGTAGGGCGGGGGCGGCCCGGCTGGTGGCAATGCGTTGTACGGTCTCGCGCCTGAAGGCTGAGCTGCTCCGGTAACGGTACGGAAAATACCGCTGACCGTCATCTGGTTATGCTGCTCGTTTTCTAGAGGTGCGATATCGAACTGTGGGGGAGAGTAATAGTTCTGGTCTTCTCGCAGCTTAAACGCTTCCACCGAAGCACGCAACTGTTCTACCAGTCGCGCCAGTCGTTCCATATTTTGTGATGCGTCTCGTGTGCTGGCGCTGCTTTGCTCTGTCACGTTGGAGACGCCCTGCATAATTTGCACAACAGCGCCCGAAGACTGCAACTGGTGCGTTGTCATCAGGCTAATGTTTTCAATTTCTTCTGCCTCGTGATCAATGGCGGCGAAGATCGATCCCAGAGTGGTACCTGCTTCCTGTGTCAGTTTGGCACCTACTGAGGTTTCATGTTCGGTATCCTGCATAGCTACTGCCGCCGCGCCTATATCTTCACGAATGCTGCGTACGATGCGGGCGACCGTGCTGGCTTCTTCTTTGGCGCGTTCTGCCAGGCGCCGGATATCGGCAGCAACGGCGCCGAAGCCCTTACCGTTCTCGCCTGCCATCGCCGCCTGGATTGCAGCATCCAGCGCCAGGCGATTCGTCTGGTGAGCAATGCTAGAGATAGCAGCTACGATCTCGTCGATCTCACGCGAGCGGTCACCGAGCAATTGCACCTTGCTTGCTGTCTCCTGCACATTTTCGTGGATACGTTCTATGCCCTGGAGCGACTGCTGCATCGATGCGCGCCCACTTTGGGCATTCATACGCGTCTCACGCGCTATCTTATACAGGATCTGCGCGCGTTCGGCCACGTGGCGGCTTGAGTCGGCTATATGTTCGACGCCCGCAGTGGCATTAGCGATTTGCCGGATCTGAATATCACCATCTTCTACCAGTTGTGTCATATGGTCCAGAATTATGGCCGTTGAGTTTCCCACTTCGTGAGCGACCATCTTCACGCGCACGATCAGGCTGCTCAGTTCCTCAACCATGTAGTTGAAGGAGTCGGCGAGCACGCCCAGGGTATCAACTGTCACTTCTGCCTGTACTCGCAGATCACCTTCACCTACGCCGCTCACTTCACTTACCAGTTTCTCTACCTGCGCTTGCAGGCTGTCACGTTGGGCCTGAGTTTCCTGAATGAGGCGCACAATATTATCCATCATGTTATTCATGGAAGTGGCTACCAGATAGATTTCATCCCGGCCAACAATCCTGGCTCTTGCGCCGGTTTCACCCCTTGCAATACGCCTGGTGAGCGAGGTCAGTTGCCCTAGCGGGCGAGTAATCGTGATGTTGATAATATATCCAATGGTCAGCACTACTACCGTGGTAACCAGAAATGCAATCACGTCGCCAAACACTACCGGATTGACCTGTGAAGGTCCGATTGCCGTCACAACTTCGCCCATCTTCTCTGCAATGTTTACCACCCGCTGCCAGCTGTTCCTGAGATCGGTGAACTGAGCATTAGCCTCAAACAATTTTTTATAAGCCACCGGGTAGGATGCTTTACCGGTTTTAGGCTGGAGCAGCGTCAACTCTTCATCTTGCAGTTTCTTGTATGCCGGCCACTGGTGTTGTAGCACGTTGTTGAGGATTGTCTGTTGATCGCTGGCAATTGTGTTATTGGGATCATCACTCAACAAGATATTGCGGATAGCGCTCATATTGGGCGAGGTAGCCAGCGAAAAATCTTGTTGATATTTCACTAGCGTTTGATCGAAGTCTGTTTCGCGGGCGAGGATATCATCGCTTATTAGCTGTCCCGAGGCGTTCATTGAGGGGTCTTGTACACTCCCACCCAGGTTTGCAAAAACCTCAGCATGACGCGCCTGCAGCAGAGCGTTCATGCGTTGCAGATTTATTTGCTCCTCATAGGCAGTATTCTGAGCGTTAAAACTGGTCTTTACCGCCTGGCCACGAGCGGTCAACTGGTTGACATAATAGGTGCCCAGTAGAACAATAACAAGGCCTGGTACTACAGCCGCCAGAGCAAACGCTATTAAGAGACGGCGAAAAATAGGCATGTTGGTAATAGATCTGATCATATCCGCTCCAATCTCGCCTCAGATGGTGTCAACATTTTATGGTATCAGTGTTTTTGCACCATGGTATACCGACAATCGCTGAGGGATACCCGTCCTCACTGGGGAAAAGAGAAAAGCCACATAGGCTCGCTGCATTATCCTGCAAGGATGCAGACCCTCGTTGAGACGGTGGAATCCGATGAAATAGCCCCAACATAGTGTACCGTACTTCGTCGGGAAAAGAAACTTTTGGAAATATATGTAACCCGATATTCCTATATTTCGAAGAGACAGCGAGGCTATGAAGGATAGCTTGTTCCCCTTGTAGGTGACCGGCCCACGGGCTATACTATGCACTAAAGAATAACAGTGAAGGAAGCGCAGATGAATACTCGTACACACGCGATTGATCATGCCGCTGTGGCTCAATGGCCTTTTCAAAAGGTGCTTATTGCCAACAGGGGTGAAATTGCTATACGTGTGATTCGCGCGTGTCGCGAACTCGGTTTAAGCAGCGTTGCAGTGTATAGCGACGCAGACCGTAATGCGCTGCACGTACGTATGGCGGATGAAGCATACCATATCGGCCCTTCTCAGGCCAGTCAGAGCTATTTACACATCCCCAGGCTGATCGACGTGGCTAAACGCTCGGGCGCGCAGGCGGTCCACCCGGGTTATGGTTTTTTGTCGGAGAATGCCGCATTTGTAGAAGCATGCCAGGCAGCGGGAATTATTTTTGTTGGGCCCTCGCCCGAAGCTCAGCGTGTCATGGGAGAAAAAACTGCCGCTCGCCGTACGGCGCAGGCAGCAGGGGTGCCAATCGTGCCGGGGGCGATGAGCGATGTGGAGGACGATGCCACTGCCATGGAGTTTGCCGAGCACCTGGGTTACCCACTACTGCTCAAAGCTGCAGGCGGGGGAGGTGGCAAAGGCATTCGCTTTGTGCGCGATCCGAAGGATCTGCTGTCATCGCTGCGTACCGCACGGAGCGAGGCTAAAAGCGCATTTGGCGATAGCCGTGTGTATATAGAAAAAGCTATTACGCCTGCTCGTCACATAGAGGTTCAATTCATTGCTGATACAGATAGCAACGTGGTACACCTGGGCGAGCGGGAATGCAGTATTCAGCGCAGGCATCAAAAGCTGATCGAGGAGTCTCCATCGCCGGTGCTGACTGAAGAGGTGCGGGAACGAATCACCACGGCAACAGTGAATCTCGTACGGGCTATTCACTACGTCAATGCCGGTACGGCGGAATTTTTGCTGGGACCGGATCACAACTTCTATTTTCTAGAGGTGAACGCGCGACTGCAGGTTGAGCATCCTGTGACGGAGTGGCGAACGGGCATCGATCTCGTGCAGGAACAATTTCGTATTGCGGCCGGTTTGCCACTCTCCTTTGCACAAGAACAGGTGGAGTTTCGTGGAGCGGCGATCGAATGTCGCATCTCGGCGGAGGACCCGGAGAACCGTTTCCTGCCCGCAACGGGTACAGTCCAGGGGCTGCAGGAGCCATCCGGCCCAGGGGTGCGCGTCGACAGTGGAATGTATCCTGGCTTGCAGGTGCCGCTCTTCTACGATCCCTTGTTGGCAAAGCTGATTGTATGGGGGCAGGACCGCTCACAGGCTATTGCCCGCATGCGACGCGCACTTTCTGAATACCAGGTTATTGGGGTGCGCACGACGCTTCCCTTTGCTCGCTGGTTGATGGAGCACCCGCGCTTTATCGCGGGCGATATGTCCACCGATTTTATCGCGGAAGAGTGGGACACGCGTGCAAAAGGGGAAGATAGCGGCACATCCCTGGCAGCTGCCCAGGAACTCTCCCCCGCTGCTGTGGCTGCCGTCGTGGGCAGCCTGCTGATGAATGAGCAGGTGGAGTCCGAGAAGCTGCGACGACGACCGGCGGCCGGTGACCATGCTGAGACGAATCGCTGGCGAGACCTGGCCCGAAGAGAAATGTTGAGAAGGATGTAGGACATCCTCTGGCCTGTGCAATCGAACTCTGTTATCATATAAGTATGGGTAAGTCCGTCTATTACCAGGGTGGCACGCTTGTCTTGCGCGATGTAGACGCGCAAGAGCGACCGCCTGCACCGTTCAAGCTCATCAGGGAACGCTGGCGCTGCGAAGGCTACCACTATGGCACGATCCAACCATACCTGGAGGAGCAGGACGTTCGCGATACCGTTCCGCGCTGGCAGCCGCTCAACCTGAAGATACAGGAGGCGCGGGAAGCGCATGATTACCAGGTGGCAGCTCTTGCGGCCTGGGATATGGCCGGGCAGCGCGGCAGCATCGTCCTTCCGACCGGAGCAGGTAAGACCTTTGTCGCCATACAGGCCATCAACCTGGTGAACCGTTCTACTATCGTGGTCGCGCCAACGATTGACTTGCTCCACCAGTGGTACGCGCGGCTGGTCAACGCGTTCGGCAGCGAGGTTGGTGTGTACTACGGCGGCGAGAAGAAGATCTTGCCGCTCACCGTTACTACCTACCATTCGGCGGGTGACCTGATCGCTGAATATGGCAATGCTTTCAAGCTCATCATTTTTGACGAAGTGCATCACCTCCCCGCGCCAAGCTGGGGAGAGGCTGCCCTGATGGCTCCTGCGCCACTGCGTTTAGGGCTGACTGCGACCTATCCTGAAGATCACGAGCAAACAAATGGCCGCTGGCGCGTGGACGATCTGGTTGGACCCATCGTCTATACAAAGCGCATTGAAGACCTCGTTGGGCAGCAGCTTGCGCACTATCGCACGCAGCGCCTGCGCATCGATCTTACGACCGAAGAGCGTGCCCGCTACGAGGCGGACTATACTACCTATATCTCCTTTGTTCGCTCGCGACAATTACAGCGCAGCCATGGTTCTGGCTGGCTGATGGAACTGATGCGCCTCTCCGCAATCGACCAGCAGGCGCGCAGGGCCTTACTGGCCCGGCAGCGCCTCTTGCAGTTACTTGCAAGCTGTGAAGGAAAGTTCACTGCACTCGATGCGCTGCTGCGGGAATACATAGCCGAACGTGTCCTGATCTTCACCGAGCACAACGCTGTAGTATACGATATTGCCGGCCGTCATCTTGTTCCGGCCATCACCCATGAAAGCGGCGCGGCCGAACGCAAGCACATTCTCGATGGATTTCAAGCTGGTCACTATCGCGTGATCGTTACGTCGCGCGTCCTTAACGAAGGGGTCGATGTGCCAGAGGCGAAGGTCGCCATTGTGTTAGGAGGCACGTCTGGAGCGCGAGAATATATCCAGCGCCTGGGACGTGTATTGCGCAAGGTCGAGAACCGGCAGGCGGTGCTCTTCGAAGTGGTTGCGCGCAGGACAATCGAGGAAAGCAAATCACAGCGGCGACGTACCCGGCAGGAGGATGATTAGTGCTCACGGCTGACCTCGTCAAGCCAAGACTACGTCTACGCGGATCAGAGCTGTCCATTGACATGCTTGATGAACACAATCCGGCCTGGTTACAAACCGCGAGAGAACTGATCGCTCTCTTGCAGGAGCACGTGCGTCAGCCGCTGGCAGCATGGGATGGAACGCTAGAAAGCTACGTGGGCGAACGTATAGACTACGTCATAGTGCGTGGCCTGGCCAAAGTGCTTACAGATGCGGCGACTTTCACGCCTCTGGAAACGCCTCTTCTGCCTGTTCAATTACGCGAGCGGCTCTTTGCCCATGGCCCGGTATTCGCCACACCCCAGCTATTTCAGCCGAGGGCACGCTACGAGGTGATGCAAAGTGTAGCAGGCGAACTGGGCATATCCTCACGAGAGATAGAAGCCGCGCTCTTTGCCGATCGACCGGCAACCTATCTTCTCACAGACATGGGATCTGAATGGACACCCGAAGCTTTGCTTGCCCGCTACAACCTGGAGTTGGCGCGCGGTGTGCTCTACTGGGCGTCACACATCACCATTGAGGTATCAAGCAACTACAAAGATCTTTGGAAATACATCAAATTCTTCAAATTGATGTTCTGGGCCAGGCCAAAGCAAGGGGGTGGGTATCGCATCGATCTCGATGGTCCGATCTCCCCGTTTGTGTCTTCTACGCTTCGCTATGGCAGACAGATGGCCGCATTTCTCCCCGCGCTGCTCCTATGTGAACGATGGCAGATGCTCGCACAGGTACGGCCACCGCAGGCACGCGGGGAAATGACCTATCGCCTTGACTCTACCAGTTCACTCCGTTCGTCCTTCAAAAGCTCAGGTCTGTTCGACAGCCGCCTGGAAGCGGACTTCGCGAGCGAGTTCGAGCAAAAGATGGGAGGCAAACGCGGACACTGGCGACTCGCTCGTGAAAGTGAAGTGCTTCTTCTAGAAGATACGGTGATGATCCCGGACTTTATTCTGACCGACGATCAGGATGAAAACCGGAAAATTATGATTGAGCTGGTAGGCTTCTGGCATCCACAGTATCTGCGGCGAAAGGTAGAAAAGGTACGTGCTGCCAATTGTGCCTCGCTGCTGCTGCTTGTCTACAAGGGGCTCAATGTGACGGAGGAGGCATTTCAGGGGGTCGCGAGCGAGGTGATCTTTTTCCAGAATAAGCCTGTGCTCAAGGAGGTGTTGGAGACGGTTGAGGCAATGGCCGAGCGCCTTTATGGGCCGCGGCGGAAACATGCACGCGTAAGTGAAAAGCGACGGACAGCGAAAAGAAAGCGCGGCGGTGATTATACGGATGAGAGCCTTACAGATGAGCGGTAGACAGCAGGATACGAGTACGGTAAAATGGCGCTACCTTCTTGCGTGATGGTGCATGATGGATGGCGCAGGTGTTTGGCTAGGTAGGATAACAGATTAGGGTTACTAAAAACCTCGTATTGACTCATTGTTAGTTATCGTCTTCCTCTTCGATAAGATCATTCACCGTGACTTTTAGGGTTTTGGCAATTTTCACAAGGGTAGAAATATTCACATCTCTATATGGGTCACGATATAGGCGCTTCACAGTCTTAAAATCTACCATGGCATACCTTGACAGTGAGGATTGATTAAAGCCTTTCTCTATCGCAATCTCTTTTACTTTCAAGCGAATCCTACTCATGAGCATAAATTTTACGTTGCCTATTCTCTTGACACCATTATCCTTTACGGTTTATCCTGTAAGGTGTGACCTGTAAAGGATAATCGACACAAGGGAAAGAAAACATACCATGCAGAAAACGCTTTATCTAGCGACCTTCGATGTAGGCTGCACGCACATACTACGGGTGTTTTATGCCGCCGATGAAGACGAAAAAGAGCAGAAGAAAAGCGACTTAGAAAAGGAGATAAATGCAGTATGTAAGAGCCTGGAACACTACCCGAATGGTTTTAGGTTGGTGATGTCTACCTTGCCAGGGATGGTAGAAGTAACAGAAGATGTACAGCCAAGAACCATGGAGGTATAGCGATCATTGACAAAAAGGATTAACATCATGCTGATACCTGCTCGTTGGGTGTCTATGGTACAGCAGCAAACATAACTTTTACTGGCGGCGATAGTGAATGTGTGTTTTTGATAATGCAATTGTGTACCACCCTCCCACAACCGTTAGCCGAAATTGTGCCCACTTCCCAAAAAAGTGTTCATCGAAATCGGTAGCCATTTGCCATTTTTCGTGCATTTTGCTAATCGAAAAGTGTACCACTTACCGCTTCCGACAGCGAGCGCAGATGGAAGAGCAAGCAGCCTCCTCACAAGCCAGACATTTGGAGATAAGACTTCCCGTGAGCGGCCCTTCGCGCAGCGAGGGGTGACATGACTTGAGAGATGTTGTATGACTTCCCTACCTCGTAACAGGGGCTGTTTCCCGACATCAGAGAAA
>Ga0137371_10000016_pt1 | contig 89925 bp, 85 predicted proteins | sample SagtaG_7_FD_104919 | JGI IMG/M metagenome (GOLD analysis project Ga0137371, IMG submission 104919) | Vadose zone soil microbial communities from Sagehorn Ranch, Mendocino, California, USA - Sage1_R_40_16 metaG | ecosystem: Environmental > Terrestrial > Soil > Vadose zone | place: USA...
ACGGCACCGCGTGGCTGTTCGCCTGGATGCTGAACGAGATCGTCCGGCCGTCGGCTCGCTCGACGTAGCCCGAGAGGCTGTTCACCCGGTCGATGCTGCCCGTCTTCGCGATCACCCGCGCCTCGAGCGGCGTGCCCACGAAGCGTCGCAGCAGTGAGCCGGGTTGGCCCGCGTGGGGGAGGGCGGCGAGAAACGACGCGCCCTTGGGGTGGCGATGCATGTAGGCGAGCAGCTGGGCGAACGCGCGGGGGGTGACGAGGTTCCCCGCGGCGAGCCCCGAGCCGTCTTCGAGCGCGAACGCGGTCGAGTCGATCTTCACGGAATCGATCAGGAAGCGACGCTCCACGTCGAGCCCGGCGCTCCACGACCCTTCGCCCTTGAACTCGCGGCCCAGGATCTTGAGCAGCATCTCGGCGAACCAGTTCTGGCTCGTGTTGAGGATGGGGAAGAGGATGTCCGCCAGCGGGCGGCCATGATAGTCCGCCAATGGCGCGCCGCCACGCGCGCCGCGGTAGGCGAGCGAGTCGGCCGTGCCCACCGCTCCTCCCTCGACCGCGACGCCCTTTTTCAGGAGCGACGCGACGAGGGCGCGCGCCGCGTACAGACTGGGGTCGGGAAGCGCGACGCTCTCGACCGACGGCTTGCGGCCGAGCGCGACCGTCCCCTCCGCCCAGACGTCCCACGTGCCGGGCTTCCGGAAGAAGTTGTCGCCGATGGTCGAGCTCGACTCCGCGGGGACGGTGCGGGCGCGGTTCTCGAACGTGAACAGGCTCAGGTCCGGCGACCAGGTGATCACGGGCGGTGCGTCTACGGCGGGGCCCGGCGCGATGTGGAAGTCCACGCTGTTGTCGTGGAACCCGAGGCCCGAGACCGGCGCCGCGTACCACCAGTTCAGGTCCCACGCGTTCCAGGCGTAGTGGATCAGCGTCGGCTCGAAGTAGGAGCCGTCGCCCACGACCCTCCCGCTGATGCGCCGGATGCCACGGGCGCGGATCGTGTCCGCGATCGCGTCGATCGCGGTGAAGGCCGAATCGCAGGCGCCGGGAGCGAGCGTGTCCACCGAGTAGCAGCGCGCCGACCAGGTCGGGTCGCCCCGCCCGTAGAGCACGAGGTCCCCGTACAGCACACCGCCCGCCACGCGGCCATTCACGTACAGGCTGGTCGTCACGCGGTAGTCGGCCGGGAGCAGTACGGCCGCGGCCGCGGTCACGATCAGCTTGGTGTTGCTCGCGGGGGCGTAGAAGCGGTCGGCATTGCGCTGGTACAGCACCCGCCCCCGGTCGTCCACCACGTAGAGGCCCCAGTTGGCCCGGTCGAACGGCGGCACGTCGAGGAGTTGGGCGAGCCGGTGCTCGAGGGAGCCCCGGAGCGGGGTGGTGCGCGGCTTCGCGGGGGAAGTCTGGGCCGCGAGGCTGGAGCTAATTGTAAGCGATACGAGGATCAGCTTTCGCATAGACCAGGTCCGTCACGAGGTTCACAAGCACGAAGACGACCGACATGAACAGGATGCTCCCCTGGATCGCCGGGAGATCGCGCTTCTCGATCGCGCTGAGCACGTAGCGGCCCAGCCCCGGCCAGCCGAAGATCGTCTCAGTGAGGATGCTGCCGGTCAGGTAATTACCGGTGTCGAGCCCCAGCACGGTGATCACCGGGATGAGGGCGTTGCGAAGGCCGTGACGCAGCACCACCGCTGGAGCCCCGAGCCCCTTGGCCCGCGCCGTGCGAATGAAGTCGCTCGACAGCACCTCGAGCATGGCCGCGCGGGTCATGCGGGCGAGTACGGCGATCGAGCGCGTCCCGAGCGTCAGCGCCGGCAGCACGAGGTAGGCGAGCCCGCCCGACCCCGACGGCGGCAGCCAGCGGAGCGCCACCGCGAACAAGAGGATCAGCAGCAGGCCCACCCAGTACACAGGGAAGGACACGCCGAGATACGAGAGCAGCAGCGCGAGCCGATCGAACGCCCCGCGGGGCCGTACCGCGGAGAGGATGCCGAGCGTGATGCCGCACGCCACCGCGAAGCTCATCGCCGCGAACGCGAGCTCGGCGGTCTTGGGAAAGCGCTGCTTCAGGTCCTGCGCGATGGGCCGCTGGGTGATGTAGGAGCGCCCGAGATCACCGCGCACCACGCCCCACAGGTAGTGCCCGAACTGAGAGGGGAGCGGGTCGTCCAGGTGCAGCTCGGCGCGCAGCCGCGCGATCGTGGCCGGGTCGGCGCGCTCACCCACCATCGCCGCGACCGGGTCCCCCGGCGCGACGTTCAGGAGCAGGAACGCGACCACCAGCACGCCGAACAGCGTGGGCAGGGTGGCCAGCAGCCGGCGTCCGATCAAGCGGATCACTGGGGAGAGCTCCGCACCCGGGTCCAGCGTTGGCCGTTGAAGATCACCGGGATGTCCCAGCCGCTGACGTCCGGGCGCCGGGCCCACAGGTCCTTTGGGAACCACAGGTAGAGCCACGGCGCCGCGCGGTACACGCGCTCGTCGATCCGGCGATACAGGGCGGTGCGCGCCGCGTCGTCCGTGGTGCGGCGCGCGCGGAGGATCAGCGAGTCCGTGACCGAGTCCGAGTAGAACGCGTAGTTGCCGCCGGGGCCGTGGCTCCCCGAATAGAACAGTGGATAAAGGAAGTTGTCCGCGTCGGGGTAATCGGCCCACCAGTCGAGCACCACCATGTCGGTCTCGCCCTTGCGCGCCGCCTCCCGCTGGCTTGAGGCGTCGCGCTCCACCAGCTCCACGCGCACGCCCACCGGCTCGAGCTGGGCCTGGATCGCCTGCGCCACGCGGGACAGTTCGATGTTCGCGGCGGCCCGCCACAGCTGCAGGTCGATCCCATTGCGGTGTCCCGCTTCGGCGAGGAGCCGCCTCGCGGCGGCGGGATCGTAGTGGTAGCCCACCCGCGTGGTGTCGCTCCCCGCCAGCGCCGGCGGGATCGCGCCACGCGCCAGGATGCCGCGCCCGCCATACACGGTGGCGAGCAGCTCGGGCACGTTCACGGCGTAGTTGATCGCCTGGCGCACGCGAACGTCCCGCAGCGGCCCGCGCCGGTTGTTCAGCGCCACGTACACCACCCGCAGCGCCGGCTTCTCGACCAGCCAGGCGGGGTGCTCCCGGCGCCACCGCGCCGTCTCGCCGAACGGCACCTCGATGACGGAGAGCCGCCCCGCCTCGAACTCCGCCGCTCGCGTGAGCGGCTCGGGGACGATCCGCACCGCGAGCGTCTCGGCCGCGGGGCCGCCGCCCCAGTAGCCGGCGTTGCGCGCGAACAGCAGGTAGTCGTCATGCTGCCATGCGACGAAGCGCCAGGGACCCGTCCCCACCGGACGCTGGCCCAGATCAGCGGGGGCCGGCGCGGGGACGATGCTCGCCACCGGCATCGCCAGGAACTTGGGGAAGATCGCGAGTGGCTCGGTAAGCTGGAACGCGACCGCGGTGTCGCCCAGCGTCCGGATGCCCGTCACATCGCCGGCGCGCCCGGCCGCGTACTCTTGCGCTCCGGCGATCGGGTAGAGCGGCCAGGGGCGGCCCCCCTGGGTCGCGGGCTCGAGGACGCGCAGCAGGCTGCGGCGCACCGCGGCGACCGTGAGCGGTGTCCCGTCGTGGAACTTGACACCCGCTCGCAGGTGAAAGACGTACCGCAGGCCGCTTCCGTCCACCGACCAGCGATCCGCGAGCGCGGGCCCTAGCGTTCCGTCGGGGTCGAACTGGGTGAGCCCGTCGAAGCCGAGCGTCACCATCTCACCGGTTGGCACGTCGGTCGAGAGCGCGGGGTCGAGAGAGCGCGGGTCGTAGGTCTCGTAGTAGACGAGCGCCTCGCGGCCGGCGCGCACGCTCCCTCCGCCGCACGCCGCGGTCGCGACGAGGGCGGCGAGGGCCAGGTGGGGGAGTGCGCGCATGGGGTCAGGTGTCGAAAAGGTTGACAGTGCGGCGGGAGCGAGCCAACATAGGGGACCAGCCCGACTGCGTCAATTGCGTGCGCTTGCTTCTGTTCTGCTCGTCGCGGTGTCCGCGGCGGCCCCCCTCCCACTCGCCGCGCAGCAAGAGCAGCAGCGGGTGGTGCGCGGCCTTTCCTTCGAGGGCAATCATGCGCTCGACGATTACACGCTGAGCACCGCGATCTCGACCTCCAACTCGAGCTGGTTCGCGCGCGCCTTCCTCATCCGGTCCATCGGGCTGGGAGAGAAGCGCTCCTTCAACGAGCTGGAGTTCCGGCGCGACGTGATCCGGCTGCTGCTGCTGTACCGGCAGAGCGGCTACATGAACGCGGTGGTCGACACGATCGTCCGGCGGGAAGACCGGGACGTCTACGTCACGTTCCGCATCTACGAGGGCGAGCCCGTCCGCCTCACGCGGCTCGAGATTCTCGGCTTCGACTCGGTCGGCAACGTGGCCGCCCTGAAGCGCAGCCTGCCGCTGCAGGTGGGAGACCCGTTCAACCGGTTCCTGTTCCAGGCGTCGGCCGACACGATCGTGAGCCGGCTCAGGAATCGGGGCTATCCCTTCGGATCGGTGCTGCGGAACTTCGATGTGGATGCGGCGGCGCTGACGGCGCAGGCGACGCTCGAGGCGGTGCCGGGGCCGCGGGTGCGGATCGGGGAGGTCGTGATCACGGGCGCGGACCAGGTGGACACGGCCACCGTCCGCCGCATGCTCTCGGTCAAGCCGAACGATTGGTTTCGCCAGGACCAGCTCTACCAGACGCAGCGCGACCTGTACGGGCTCGGGATGTTCCGCTCGGTGAACGTGGTGCTCGCCGACACGGCGTCGCCGCCGCCCGGCGACTCGACGGTCCGCGTGCTCGTGCGGGTGAGCGACGCCCCGCACCATCGCATCCGGATCGGCGGCGGATACGGATCGATCGACTGCTTCCGGTTCCAGGGGGGCTGGACCGCCTACGATTTCTTCGGCGGGGCCCGCACCCTCGACCTCACCGGGCAACTCTCGAAGATCGGGGCCGGCTTTCCGACCGACGCGGGGTTCCGAGAGAACGTGTGCCGCTTCCTGCGGGACGACCAGACGTCGGACACGGCCAACTACAACGCCACGGTGACGCTGCGGCAGCCCGCGTTCCTGTCGCCGCGCCACACGGCGAGCTTCGCGGTCTTTGCGGAGCGGCGCTCCGAATTCAAGGCCTACACCCGGCAGGCCATCGGGGCGAATTTCGGCGTCACGTTCAACGCCCGGCGCGACGTTCCCATCACGGTGGGGTACAGCTATTCGCTAGGCCGCACGACCGCAGACCCGGCCGTGTACTGCAGCGTGTTCCTCCTGTGTAACGCGTCCGACCAGGGGTTTCTCGCGAACCGGCGGGCCTTTGGGGCCGTCAGGATCTCCGGCGTTCGGGGCCGGGTGAACTCGGTGCTCGATCCCTCGGGAGGGAGCGTGATGCAGTTGACCCTCGTCCACGCGTCGCGCTACGTGCTCTCGGACACCTTGTACGAGTTCAACCGCGGGGAGCTCGACGTCGCGAAATACTATTCCCTGTCGCGCCGCACCGTCCTGGCTTGGCGGATTCGGGGAGGCACGATCCTGCCGCAGCGCATCACGCTGTTGGGCAAGCCCACCCGGTTCGTCCCGCCCGACCAGCGCTTCTACGCCGGGGGTCCGAATTCCGTGCGCGGCTACGCCTTGAACGAGCTGGGGCCCCGTGTGTACGTCACGGACAGCATCGAGGTGCAGGGGACGGACACGACCTACAGAAACCTGCGGGCGTCACCCACGGGCGGTAACACCGTGTTCACCGCCAACCTGGAGCTGCGCGTTGCGACGCCCATTTTTCCGGAGCGCGTGCGCCTGGGGCTGTTCGTGGACGTGGGGCAGGTGTGGGAGCGGGGAGACACGCTGACCTCGGTCAGCGGGGTGCGCGTCACTCCGGGGTTGGGGCTGAGGTTCATCACGCCGCTGGGCCCGGTGCGGCTGGACGCCACCTACAACGGCTACCCGCAGGAGCCCGGTCCATTGTACCTCCTGAACACCACGAACAAGAGCCTCACCGCCGTCACCGATACGGCCGGGAACCAGGTGACGCTCCGTCCTACCTTGCCGCGCGGCTTCTGGCGGCGCGTCGTGGTGCAGTTCGCCGTGGGACAGGCCTTCTGATGGTGCGCCGCTCGCTGGGCGTCGCCCTGTGGACCGTGGTCGGTCTGGTGGCGTGCTTCCTGGGCGCGCTCGCGGCGCTCGTGAGCACCGGCGCGGGCCGCACGCTGCTCGCCCGGGTGACCGAAGGCGCGCTGGCGCGGGTGTTCACGGGCTCGATCGAGATCGGGGATGTGCGCGGCTCCCTGCTCACCGGCCTCACGCTCTCCCAGGTGCGCCTGTTCGACGCGGACACGACGCTTGTCGCCTGGCTGCCGCAGGCCGACGTGAGCTACAACCCGCTCGACTTCGCGGCCGGCCGCGTGGTGCTGTTCGAGTTCGACCTGCGGCGGCCGGTTATCAACATCGTGCAGCACCCCAGCGGGCGCCTCAACATCGAAGAGCTGCTCCGGATCGGCGGGCCCGACACAGGCAAGGGGCGCGGGGGGGGACCCGCCACGCTGATCCTGTTCCGCAACGTGCGCATCGAGGACGGCACCGTCACCCTGCGGCTCCAGGCGGGGCGGCCCGCGCCCGGCGACTCCACCCTCGAGATCCAAAGCGGGGGACCGAACGGCCGGCTGCGGGTGCGGCGGTTTGAGCACCTGAATACCCGCCTGGCGACGCTGCAGGTCTCCGCGCCGCGCGAGCGGGGCATCCGCATCGAGGTGTCGCACCTGGCGGTGGAGGGCAGCGACCCGCCGGTACAGCTGGTAGACGTGGCGGGGCGGCTCCGGGTGATCGGCGACTCGCTGCAGCTGAACCTCGCGCGCGCGCGGCTGCCTGGGTCGGAGCTGCGAGACGCACGCGGCGTGGTCAGCTGGCCGCACGGCACGCCGCTCTACGACCTGCAGCTGCGCGCCGACTCGGCGACGCTGCAGGACTTCCGCTTCATCGACCAGCGGTTCGGGGGGGCGCCCGGCGCAGGGGTCGTGTCGGGGGACGTGCGGCTCCGCTCGCACGGCGCGCGGCTGCTCGAGGTCAGGTTCGATCCGCTGCACCTGGCCTATGGGACGCGTGGGACGTGGGAGGCTGAGCGAGGAGACAAAGGGGGGACGCTGTCCGGTCGCCTGACGGCGTTCAGCGCCGCGGACTCGGGGCTCGTCGCGCTGCGCGACGCGGACCTCCAGGCGGTGGACTTCGACCTCGAGTTCGCGCGCCCGTTCCTCGATACGCTGCCGTTCGCGGGGCGGCTCAGCGGTCATACGGTAGCGGACGGCCGGCTCACCGCGCTGACGCTGCAGCTCGACTGGACGTTTCGCGACTCGCTGGTCGCCGGGTGGCCGGGGTCGCGGGTGCGCGGCCGGGGCGAGGTGAACCTGAAGGCGCCGGACGGGATTCACTTCCAGCCGTTCGCGGTGGAGGCGTCAAGCGTCGCCCTCGGCACGGTGCAGCGGCTCATTCCTGCGGTCGGGCTGAACGGGATGCTGTACGCGACGGGGACGCTGACGGGGCCGCTCCGGGACGCGCAGTTCAGCGGTACGCTTGCGCACCGGGACGGTGATCGACCGCTGAGCAAGATCGCGGGGACGGTGCGGCTGGACAGCCGCACCGACACGCTGGGCATCTACGCCGATGTGATCGCCGACTCGCTCTCGTTCGACGGGTTGCAGGGGAGCTTCCCCAGCCTGCCGCTCGCGGGCGCGGTCGCCGGCCCGGTGAAGCTCGCGGGCGCGCTCGGCGCGCTGGAGACACACGCCGAGTTGCACGGCGCCGCGGGAACGGTGGAAGGGAACGGGGTCTTGATGCTCGACCGGCCGCACTACGGGGCGCGGGACTTCGTGCTGCGGGCGCGGGACCTCGATCTCGCGCGCTTGGCTTGGCGGGGGCCGGGGCGGGGGCGGGGGCGGGTGCCGGACTCGCGGCTCACGTTCAGCGTTTGCGCCAGCATCGTGGGAGACAGCGGAGTCCCGCCGGCGGGGACGCTGCGGGCGACGCTCAGCCCGTCGTTCCTCGCCGGCTCCGCGCTGGACAGCGGGACGGCCCTGCTGCGCTTCGCGGACCGCCGCGTGTATGTGGACTCAGTCCGCGTCGAGCAGCCCGGCCTGATCGCCACCGGCAGCGGCTCGCTCGGTTGGACGCGCGGGACGCGGGGCACGCTCGCGCTCGACTTCGACGCCGACAGCCTCGGCTCGATCGACTCGCTGGTAAGCTGGTTCGCGGGAGGCGGCGGAGACGCGACCGCCGACCCGCCCGGTGAGGCCCTCTCGGGCTCTGCGCGCGTGCTGCTCACGCTCGAGGGCTCGCTCGACTCCGTCGCGCTCGAGGCGCGTGTGAGCGGCGAGCGGGTCAAATGGCGGGGGTGGGGGGGGTGGGGGGTGACGGCCGGCCGCGCGCGGCTGGCGTGGCGCCCCGGGCCCGAGCCGTCATTCGACGTGGACGCGACGTTCGACTCGGTCGCGCATGGGGTGATCGGGTTCGCGGGGGCCACGGCGCGGGCGCGCGGGACGCCCGACTCGCTCACCTGGTTCGCGCGCTCGCGCGCGGGCGGCGGGGGGGCGTTGCTCGCGGGCGGGCGCTTCGCCCGCCGCACGGACCCGGCGCGCGGTGTCGTGGAGAGCCTCGGGCTCGATTCCCTCGCCATCCAGCTCCCCGGCGACGTCTGGGTGCTGGCGCGCCCGGTCGAGCTCGTCGTCACCGACTCGGCCGTGACCGTGAGTCACCTCGCGCTCCAGAGCGCCTACGGGTCGGGGAAGCTCATCCTCGAGGGCGACCTGCCGACGCGGGGCCGGGCGAACGCGCATCTCCAGCTCGAGGGGTTCCCCCTCGTGGGCCTGTACACGCTGGTCGAGCAGGATACGACGGGGGTGGGCGGCACCATCACGGCCACCGTGGGCCTGAGCGGCACGCGCGGGAGCCCCGTGTCGAGCGGGGCGTTCTCGCTGACCAACGGCTCGATCGGCGAGTTCCACGCGCCGTTCGTGGACGGCTCGTTCGAGTACCGCGACCAGCGGCTGCGCGCGGGGGGCCACCTGTGGCGTTCGGGGCAGCAGATCCTGGACGTAGAGGCGTATCTGCCCCTCGACCTGTCGCTCGTCCCGGTGCCGCGCCGCCAGCTCCCCGACACGTTGTCCGTCCGCGCCACGGCGGACAGCGTGGACCTCTCGGTGCTCGAGGCGGTGACGCCGAGCGTGCAGCGCGTGGCCGGGGTGTTCTCGGCCGACGTCGGCGTCGCGGGGACGTGGGACGCGCCGCGGCTGCGCGGCGAGCTGCGGATCGCCGGCGCGGCGGCGGCCATCCCGGCGCTGGACGTGCGCTACGAGGACGTGAACGGCCGGCTCGTGCTCTCGGGCGACACGATCGCGATCGAGGCCCTCTCCGCCCGGAGCGACAAGGGGCGGGCGGACGTGTCGGGCGTGGTGCGCCTCGAGCGGCTCACGCATCCCGTGCTCGATCTCCGGATCGCGGCCGACCAGTTCAAGGCGCTCGACCTCAAGAACAACGTGGCGATCACCGCGAGCGGGCGGCTCGCGCTCCGGGGACCGGTGTTCGGCGCGACGCTCACGGGCCAGGCGAAGGTCACCTCCGGCGTGCTCTACTTCGCGGACCTGGTGCAGAAGCGCATCGTGAACCTCGACGAGCTGGCCGACACATCCCTCGCGTCCATCATCGAGCAGCAGCGGCTCGGCCCGGAGTTCCAGAACGTGTTCCTCGACAGCCTCCGCATCGACGAGCTGGAGCTGGAGATGGGGAGCGACGTGTGGTTGCGCTCGGACGAGGCCAACATCCAGCTCGCGGGTACCGTGACCCTCACGAAGCGCCGCGACGCGTACCTCATCAGCGGCACGTTGCAGGCGCCGCGCGGCACCTACCGGCTCAAGGTCGGCCCCGTCACGCGCGAGTTCGTGGTGACGCAAGGGACCGTGCACTACTTCGGCACCCCCGACCAGGACGCCGGGCTCGACATCGAAGCGAAGCACACCGTCCATCCGGTACCCACGCCCAGCCAGCGCAACCCCGAGGACATCACCGTGGTGGCGCACATCACCGGGACCCTGCTCGTGCCGAAGGTGACGCTGGAGGCCGAAAAGCGCGATCTCTCGCAGACCGAAGTCATCTCCTACCTGCTGTTCGGGAAGAGCAGCGTGGACCTGGCGGGCGACCCGGGCGGGATCGCCGACAAGAGCGCCCTGATGCAGAGCGCGCTCGCCGTGCTTTCGGGGGAGCTCGAGCAGACGATCGTGTCAGGGGGCGTGGCGCTCGATTACGTCGAGATCCGGCCGGGCGGCGGCGGCCAGGGAGATCCGCTCCTCGCGTGGCAATTCGCCGTGGGCCGGCAGCTCGGGCCCAAGACGTTTCTCGTGGTGAACGCCGGGTTCTGCGAGGGGCGGCCGGTCGCCGTCGGCAACACGCTCGGCCTGTCGATGCAGTTCCGGATCAGCTCGGAGTGGCGCACGGAAGCGAGCTTCGAGCCGGTCCTCACCTGCGGCGACCCGGCCACCGAGGGGATCGGGGCCACGCTGCCGCGCCAGATCGGTCTCGATCTGTTCTGGGAGAAGCGCTACTAGTGACGCGCGCCTTGCTCATCACGAATCCGGCGGCGGCGCGCACCGACGCGCGCGCGGTGGCTGCGATCCGCGACACGCTGCGCGGCGGCGGGTGGTCGGTCGAAGTGCTCGCGACCGCCCAGGCCGGCGACGCCCGCCGGTTCGCGCGCGAGGGGTGCCACCAGGGCTTCGACGTGCTCGTGTGTTACGGGGGCGACGGCACCGCGATGGAGATCGCGGCCGGTGCCGCGGGGAGCGGCATCCCGCTCGGCCTGGTCCCCGGCGGCACGGGTAACCTGCTCGCCGGCAACCTGCGGCTGCCGCGCGACGCCGCGGCGGCCGCGCGGGTGATCCTGCGCGGCCGCGCCGTGCCGATCGACCTCGGCGCGGTGGAGCGCGCCGACGGGACGCATCACTTCGCGGTGTGCAGCGGCACGGGGTTCGACGCACGGCTCATGGCCGAAACCCGCGCGGCCGAGAAGCGCCGCTGGAAGATGGCGGCCTACGTGATCCGCGCCTTCGCCGCGCTCCCCCACGTGACGAGCCCGCTGCACCGCGTCACCGTGGACGGCGTGGCGCGCGACCTGCCGGCGGCGATGGTGCTGGTCGCGAACTGTGGCGAGCTGGTGCCGCCCTTCCTGCGGCTGCGCGACGACATCGCGCCGGACGACGGCTGGCTCGACGTCCTCGCGCTCCGGGCGGAAGGGACGATCGAGAGCCTGCGGGCGTTCGCCGAGCTGCTGCGCCGCCCGGCGGACGGGGCGCGCTGGCTGTGGTTCGGGCGCGGCCGCACCGTGCGCGTCGACGTCCTCGAGGGCCCGCCCCGGCCGATGCAGCTCGACGGCGAGCCGTGGGGTGAGACCCCGTTCGAGGCCCGCCTCGTTCCCGCGTCGCTGCCCGTCATCGTCGACCCGGAGACCGCGCCCGTGCGGGCCGCCCGGCGTGGCTGAGAGCGTGCTGCTGATCGACGACGACGCCGACGTCCTCAAGGCGCTCGGCGACTACTTCGACCGCCTCGGCTACGACGTCGCCCGCGCCGCGACCGGGGAGGACGGCGTCGCGGCCTTCGAGCGGTTGCGCCCCGACGTCGTGATTCTCGACCTCCATCTGCCGGACACGGGGGGTCTCGACGTGCTCGAGCGGCTGCGCTCGCGCGGCGGCTCGGTCATCCTGCTCACGGGGCAGGGAGACATCGACACGGCGGTGCGGGCGATGCAGCTCGGCGCCGAGCACTTCCTCACGAAGCCGGTCGACATGAACCACCTTGCCGCCGCCGTGGCGCGCGTCGGCGAGAAGGTGCACCTGAGCCACGAGAACGAGCGACTGCGCGCCCAGGTCCACCTGGCCGAGGGCCTCGATTCGCTGGGAGTGTCGCCCGCGCTGCGCGAGCTGGCCCGCCAGATCGAGCTGCTCGCGGCGAGCGACCGCACCACCGTGCTGCTCACCGGCGAGAGCGGCACCGGGAAGGGCTGGGTGGCGCGGATCCTCCACCGCCTGAGCCCCCGCACTACGGCCTCGTTCGTCGACGTGAACTGCGGCGGCCTGTCGGCTACGTTCCTGGACTCGGAGCTGTTCGGCCACGAGAAAGGGGCGTACACGGACGCCAAGGAGCGCAAGCAGGGACTGTTCGAGCTCGCCGACCACGGCACCATCTTTCTCGACGAGATCGGCGAGCTGGCGCTCGAGCTGCAGCCCAAACTGCTCAAGGTGCTCGAGACCAAGACGTTCCGGCGGCTGGGCGGCACGCGCGAGATCACGGTGGATGTGCGACTCGTCGCCGCCACCAACCGGGATCTGTTGAGCGACGTGAAGGCGGGTCGGTTCCGCGAGGACTTGTATTACCGGCTCAACGTGCTGCCGATGCACCTGCCGGCGGTGCGCGACCGGACGCGCGAAGACCGGCTGGCGCTGCTCACGCGCATCCTGACGACGCTCCACGCGGAGCTCACGACCTGCCCCAACGTCTGCTCCGCGGAGGCGCTCGACCGCCTGCTGTCGGCGCCCTGGCCGGGGAACATCCGGGAGATGCGCAATGTCGTCGAGCGCGCCATGATTCTGGCACAGGGCTCCCCCGCGATCGGCGTCGAGCACCTCCCCGCGGACCTGCGGAAGGGGGGCGGCGGGGAGCGGCGGCACGTGCCGCAGAGCCTGGCGGACGTGGAGCGCCAGCAGATCGAGAAGACCCTCAAGTTCCACGGCGGCAACCGGACGCGGGCCGCCCAGGAGCTCGGGATTTCGCGCGCGACGCTGATCAATAAGATTAAGACCTACGGGTTCGACCTCTGAGGCGGACTATGACCGACAAGCCGAAGCTCATGGAGCACGACGGGATGGTGTGCCGCTCTTGCGGCAACGAGGAGCGGGCCTCGGAGGGCTACCCGTGCTCGGACTGCGGCACGTTCATCTGTTTGATCTGCTCGTTCCGCGGGATCACGCGCTGCAAGGCGTGTGAGGAGAAAGCCAAGGCGTCGCAGCGGGCTTAACCCCGCGCCCCGCGCCGCTTCCGGACCTCGCGCGCCACGTCGTCGGGTGACGTGCCCAGCTCCGTCGCCAGCTTCTTGATCGCCGCGTCGCCGCCCGCCCACTCTCCGGCGGCCGCCAGGGCATCGAGCGCGACGTCCTCGACCACGGTGGTGCGCTCCTCCAGGTCGCGCGTGCGCACCGCCACCTCGCGGGCGAGCCACTGCTCGAGCTCGCGCCGGTCGATCTCCAGCTGGCGCAGGCGCAGCGCGCCCTGCAACGACATCTCGAGCTCGTCCAGATCCACCGGCTTGATGAGGTAGTCGTAGGCGCCGAGCTTCATGCACTCGATGGCGGTGCGGGGCTCGTCGATCGCCGTCAGCATGATGATCGCGAGGTCCGAGTCGACCGTGAGCGCCTTGGGCACGAGCTCGACGCCGCTCATGTTGGGCATGCGGATGTCGGAGAGCATCGCGTGCGGCTGCTCGGCCGCCTGGCGGTCGAGCGCTTCCGCGCCGCTCGAGGCCTGGAGCACGCGGTAGCCGAGGCGGGTGAGAAAGCGGTCGAGCGCCTGGCGGATCCCTTCCTCGTCGTCCACCACCAGGACCGTGGTCGGACCGGACTGCGCGTCGGGCTTGGTCATGGCGCTAACGTATGTGCCCTCCACAACCCGAGCAAGCCAAGCTATCTTCGCGCTCCCATGGCGTCCAACCTCACCGCGGTTCCCGGCATCACGGTAGGACACTGGACCGACCTGCCGCGAGCGACCGGGTGCACGGTGGTCCTTGCCCCCGCCGGCGGGATGCGCGCCGCGTGCGCCGTGCGCGGCCGCGCGACCGGGACCCGTGAGCTCGACGCCCTGAACCCCCGCCACGTGGTCGGCCACGTCGACGCGATCCTGCTCACCGGTGGGTCGGCCTACGGCCTCGGGGCCGCGGACGGCGTGATGCGCTGGCTGCGTGAGCGCGGCCGCGGGTTCCCAGTGGGGCCGGCGGGGGTAGTGCCTATCGTGCCCACCGCCGTGATCTTCGACTTCGACCTCGCCCCCGGCTCCAAGGCCGACCGCTGGCCCACGGCGGAGGACGCGTATCGCGCCTGCGCCGCAGCCGGCACGGCGATCGTCGAAGGCACGGTGGGCGCCGGCACGGGCGCGACGGTGGGCAAGGCGCTCGGGCCCCGGCGGGCGATGAAGGGCGGCGTCGGCACCTGGGCGGCCACGGGCGGGGACGTGGTGGTGGGCGCGCTGGTGGTGGTGAATGCGGTCGGCAATGTCCTCGACGGCAGCGGGAAGCTGCTCGCCGGCGCGCGCGGGCCCGACGGCACGCTCGCCGACGCGCTGGCGTACTTCGCCACGGGTGGCGCGCCGTTCGGGGCGGGGCGTCATACGACGCTCGCGGTTGTGGCCACGAACGCGGCGCTGGACCGCACCGGGCTCGAGAGCTTGGCGCACGCGGCGGGCGACGCGCTCGCGCGCCGCATCGTGCCATACGGCACGCTGTTCGACGGCGACGTCGTGTTCGCGGTCAGCACGGCGGGGGTTGCGCCCGCAACGCCGCTCCAGGTCGAGGCGCTCGCGGCGCTGGCCATGCCCGAGGCAGTCGAGCGCGCCGTGCGGCTGGCGCGCGGGATGCAGGACATTCCGGGATTGGCGGATGGTGCTGCGTGACGAGCGAGCGGCTCGAGCGCGACATCGCCGATGTGGCGCAGCGGTGGGTCCCCGATCGGCGCCTCGGCGTCTTCGAGGTCGGCGTGCAACAGGGTGCGCTCGCGGGATGCACCACGAGCCGCGATGCGCTCGCCGCGCTGCGCCGCATCGCCGCCGCGGCCGGACTCACCGACGCCATCCGGCAGCTCCCGGACGACTCCCTGGGGGACGACGTCGCCGCCGTGGCGACCGCGGCGGTGGCGCCGCTGCTGCGCGAGCCGCGCGTCTCGGCCGATCGGGTGAGCGAGCTGCTGCACGGTGAGACGCTGACGCTGCTCGAGCGCCGCGACGGCGTGTGGCTCCGCGTCCGCACCGGCGACGGCTACCACGCGTGGGTCCACGCGGGGTACGTGGCGACGGGTCCGGGCGACTGGGCGGACGATTGGGCCGCCCGCGCCACGGCGCGGTCGCTCGGCGCGGAACTCCGGTTCGAGGACGCCCGCTTCCGGCTGGCCGTTGGGGCGCGCGCCGCGCCGCAGCGCGGCGGCCAGTGGGAGACGGCGGACGGGCGGATATGGAACGTCGCCGCGGGCCTGATGCGCCTGGAGGCGGAAATGCGAGCCGAGGCGCGGCTCGTCGCTCCGCCCGAGTGGGCGCTCCGCTGGTTCTCGGGCGCGCCCTACTTGTGGGGCGGGCGCACCGAGTGGGGCGTGGACTGTTCTGGCCTCGTGCAGGCGACGTACGCGGCGCGCGGCGTGACGCTCCCCCGGGACAGCGACTTGCAGTCGCTCGCCGGACGCGAGGTGGAGCTCGATTCGCGAGGCAGGGGCTACCAGGCTGGCGACGTGCTCTGCTTTGCCGACGGCCACCGCATCGCGCACGTGGCCCTCTGGGCCGGGGCCGGCCGCATCGTCCACTCGGCGCTCTCGCGCGGCGGCGTGGTCTCCGACGACCTGCACGCGGACACGCCGGGGACCCAGCGGCTGCGGGAGTACCTCGTGGCGGTGCGGCGGGTGCACGGAGAGACGAAGAGACGGATAGACGGGTAGACGGCGAGCGGATTGGAGGTGGACGGGATCAGGGTGTGCTGCCCCGCCGCTATCCGTCTGTCCGTCTCGCCGCCTATCTTTCGTTCATGAAGCTCGTCCTGTTCGACATCGACGGGACCCTGCTCTGGACCGACGGCGCCGGCCGGCGGGCCATCCATCGCGCGCTGCTCGACGAAGCGGGAACGGCGGGGCCGATCGAGCGCTACCGGTTCGATGGCAAGACCGACCCGCAGATCGTGCGGGAGCTCCTGTCGCTCGCCGGCCATCCTGCGGCGGCAGACGAGGCGCGCATCCGGGCGGTGTGCCGTCGCTACGTGGATCACCTGCGCGCCGAGCTGGCGAAACCCACGCAGCTGACAAAGCTGCTGCCGGGCGTCGCCGAGCTGCTCGACCGGTTGCAGTCGCACGAGGCGGCGGGGCAGGCGCTGGTCGGGCTGCTCACCGGAAACCTCGCTCCGGGCGCGACGCTGAAGCTCCGCTCGGCGGGGCTCGACCCGGCGCGCTTCCGGGTGGGGGCGTACGGCTCAGACTCACACCGCCGCGCCGAGCTCCCGGCGGTGGCGGCGACCCGCGCCGCCGCGCTCACGGGCCGGACGTTCGCGGGCGCCGAGGTCGTGATCGTGGGCGATACGCCGGACGACGTCGCCTGCGGCCAGCCGATCGGCACGCGCAGCCTGGCGGTCGCCACCGGGTCCTACGGCGTGACGGCCCTGCGCGCGGCTGGCGCAACGTATGTGTTCGAAACGCTCGCCGACACGGCCGCGGTGCTCGACGCGATCCTCGCTTGAGTCGTCCGTCGGCTTCCCCTGCGGATGAGCTGGAGGTCAAGGCCCGGGTCGAGGACCCCGAGTCCCTGCGCGCCGCGCTGGCGCACACCGGAGCGGTGCTCGAGTTCCGGGGCGAGATGAGCGATACGCGGTTCGACCGCAAGGGACAGCTCGAGGAGCGGGACGAGGTGCTGCGGCTGCGCGTGTACCGTCCCGCGGACGGCGCGCCGGCGTACGGCGTGCTGGCGTGGAAGGGCGCGGCGAGCGCCCGTGGCGCCTACCGGCACCGGCGCGAGCTGGAGGCGCAGACCTCGGAGCCGGACGCCATGCGCGGGATCCTCGAGCAGCTGCGCTTCAAGGAGTCGCTGCGTATCGACCGCCGGGTCGAGATCTGGCGCGTCGGGGAGGCGGTGCTCCGGATCGAGCACTATCCCCGCATGGACACACTGGTTGAGGTCGAGGGCGCGCCGCGGGCAATCGAACGGGCGATCGCGGCGACGGGGCTCCCGCGCGAGCGGTTTCAGGCGGAGTCCCTGCCGCACTTTGTCCGCGCCTACGAGGCGCGCACCGGGAAGCGCGCCCGGCTGTCGGAGCGGGGCGGATGAGCGCCCCGCTCAAGATCCCGATGCCGCTGCGCGTGCCCGACCTGGCCCCGTCGCTGGGGCGGCTGCTCGTGCCGCGGCGCCTCGAGCCGCCGTGGGTGCCGCTCGACGACGTGCGCGAGGAGCTCGTGACGCGGGTGCTGGAGCTCGGGGGGGAGGCGCGCGCGGCCGCCGTGCGCGAGCAGCGCGAGGCTGTGCTGGAGGCCGTGAGCCGGCGCGCGTGGCTGGCGGCGTGGGAGCACGCCGTGCGGCGCACGGGAGAGCGGGTGAGCGGGGCGGTGGACGGCGAGATCGAGCGCGCCGCGCAGCGAGCGCGAATGGCGCCCCTGCGCCGCCGGCGCCGCCTGCTGTCCCCGGCCGAGCACCGCGCGATTGCCGCGCGACTCTCGTCGGGGGGCGAGGGACTGATCGCGGCGCTCGACGCGCTCGACGCCGCGGCCGCGCGCGTGGGTGACGCGAGCGTGCTCGACAAGGCCGCGCACGTGGAGTGGCAGGAGGCGCTCCGCACGGCGGCCCGGCGGCTCGAGGCCGCCTGGCTTACCCTCGAGGCCGCGGTCGCGGAAGAGCGGCGCCGCTGGGCCGAAGAGGTCGAGGCGATCGCCCGCTGGCGGCCGCCGCTCTGGCCGGCAGTCGCGCTGTGGGTGCCGCTCGCCGCGGCGCTCGTGTGGCTCGGACTGGTGCTCGGGGGCTACCTGCCCGCACCCGCGTGGCTTGCGGCGCGCCTGGGATTCTGACGCCGTCGTGAGCGCGATCGGCGTGGGTGTCGACCTGGTCGAGGTGTCCCGCGTGGCGGCCATCATCGCCGACAAGGGCGGGCGCGTCTTCGAGCGGCTGCTGACGGCGGCCGAGCGGGCGTACTGCGAGAGCCGCCCGGACCCCGCCACCCACGTGGCCGTGCGGCTTGCGGCCAAGGAGGCCGTCTACAAGGCGCTGCAGGGGAACGACGAAGCGCGCGGGATCGGGTGGCGTGAGATCGAGGTGATCCGCGCGCCCGACGGGCGGCCCGGCGTGCGGCTCGCGGGGCTCGCCGCCGAGCGGGCCCGGGAGCTCGGCGTGAGCCGGGTGCTGCTGTCGCTCTCCCACACCCACCAGGCGGCAGTGGCGATGGCAGTGTTGGAGCGCGACGCCTGAGCAGGGCGGCGCGGCGTCGAGTTGAATTCCCGAGTATTTTGCTCTAGTATTTGAGACCTTCTTTTTGAGAATCATTCTCATCTACTGTAAGCCCTTTCTCAGCTTGCTGTTGAGCGTCTGCGTCGCGGCCGGTGCCGCAGGGCAGGCGAACGATTCACTCGCGGTCGCGCGCCGCATCGTCGCCGCGACGTCGCTCGCGGCCAAGGAGTACGCGAACGGGGTGTCGCCCCGGGGCGGGCGCGTGACGGCCCCCGCCGAGGTGGAGGAAGCCAAGCAGTTCCTCGATGGGGCCCGCGCCGAGATCGGGGGGCTGCCGTCCGCGGTGCGGGACGCGGCGGACCATGAGCTCGCGGCCCTGCGGGCGATGCTGGAGCGCGTCGCTCCGCCCGACTCGGTGGCCGAGCGCGCCGCCACCCTGGTCCAGCGCATCGCCGCGGCCGCGGGGGGTGCCCTCGATCCCTTCCCGCCGCGGCCGCCGTCGCTGGCGCGCGGCGCGGCGGTGTTCCAGCAACAGTGCGTCCAGTGTCACGGCCCGACGGGCCGCGGCGACGGACCCAAGGCCAAGCAGCTGGAAGGGCCGGCGCCAGCGAGTCTGGCGGACCGCGACGCGATGAGCGCCGTCTCGCCGGTGGACGTGTACCGCAAGCTCACGATCGGCGTGGCGGGCACGGCGATGCCGCAGTTCGAGGAGACCCTGTCGCCCGAGGACCGCTGGGCGGTGGCGACCTACGTCGCGACGCTGCGCGCCGACGACCGCATGCTCCGCGAAGGGGAGGGGCTGTACGCGGCGCACTGTGCGTCCTGCCACGGTGCGACGGGCGGTGGGGACGGACCGCTCGCGGGGTCGCTCTCGGTGCAGCCGCCCGCACTGCGCGATCTGGCGGTCCAGGGCCGGTTCACGGACCAGGAGCTCGCGCAGCTGATCCTGCGCGGCCGGGCGGGTACGCCCATGCCCGGCTTCGCGCCGGCGCTGGGCCAGGACGAGGCGGGGAAGATCGTGGCGTTCCTGCGGATCCTCCCGAGCGCCCAGCGCCAGCACTACCAGGCGTCGCCCGCGGCGGCGACGTTCTCGGCCGTGCGACGCCAGCTCGACTCGGCCGTGGCGCTCCGCTCCGACAAGCTCGCGTTCGACGCGTACCTCACCTTCGAGCAGGTGGAGACGGATGTGCGCGCGAAAAACGCCGCGCTCGCGAGCGAGCTGGAAGACGCGTTCGCCGCGCTGCGCACGCGGGCGGCCGCGGGCGCGAGCCCGGCCGACCTCGACGCGATTCACGCGCGGCTCCTCTCCGGGCTCGAGCGGGCCGAGCGGCTCGTCGCCGACCGCAACTCGGGCGCGAACCTGGTGATGCAGTCGTTCGTGCTGCTGGTGCGGGAGGGATTCGAGGCGATCCTCATCGTGGCGGCGCTGATGGCCTTCCTCGCCAAGGCGGGGGCCGTGGAGCGACGCCGGCACGTCGCGCAGGGCGCCTGGGCGGCCGTCGCGGCGAGCATCGTGACCGCCGTGGTGCTGGAGCTGCTGTTCGAGATCACCCCGGGCCAGCGCGAGGCGCTCGAGGGCGGAACCATGCTCCTCGCCACGGGGGTGCTGTTCTACGTGAGCTACTGGCTGCTCTCGAAGATCGAGGTGGCCAAGTGGCATTCGTTCGTGAAGGGCCGGCTGGAAGACGCCCTCTCGACCGGCTCGGGTTTCGCGCTCGCATCGGTCGCGTTCCTCGCGGTGTACCGCGAGGGCTTCGAGACGATCCTGTTCTACAAGGCGCTGCTGACCTCGGCCAGCGGCACCGGCACGGCGGCGGTGTTTCTGGGAATCCTCGCTGGCTCGATCGCGCTCGTGCTCGTGTATCTGGCGATCGACCGGTTCGGTGTGAAGGTGCCGCTCAAGCCGTTCTTCGCCGTGACGAGCGCGATGCTCTACTACATGGCCTTCGTGTTCGCGGGGAAGGGGATCGCCGATCTGCAGGAAGCGGGGCTCGTCCGGACGAGCGTGGTCGAGTGGGCGCCGCGCATTCCCGTCCTCGGGATCTATCCCACCGTGCAGTCGCTGTCGTTGCAGCTCCTGCTGGTCGTGCTGTTGCTGGTCGCCGTGGTGTGGCTACAGCGGAGCCGGATGGCGGCCTCCCCGGAGCGGCGGCGGCCTTCGTTCCCCTAGGTCTCCGCTCGGCGTAACCCGTAACTCACCGTCCCGACCGTCAGCGCCCTGAAGACGCGCTAGAGGTCTTTAGAGGCCGCCTTCAGTCGCCACACCACTCCTCGGCAGGCAAGCGCGACGCTTTGGGTCGAGATGGGACATTTTGGGGTTGCACGCCCCGGTGCCAAGGTATAGAAGTGCTTCAGAGCCCGGCCATGCCGGTGATTCTGCGAAGCACTCGCTCTTCAAAAGCACGGCGACCCCTGCACCGAGCCGCACACGACGGGGGTCGCCGTTTGTCTCAGTTGCCCAATCAGCGACCTCGGTTGAGGAGCAGCGTCGACGTCGGCCCGGGTCAACCGGGCTACGCGAGGCCTTGAGAAGGGTGCGTGCTTCTAGCACAGCCCACCAATGCGAAAGGAGGATAGCATGAGCGGGACACGTAAAAGCCTGCAGGCGCTGAGTCTGTACGCCACAGCATCGCTGGTTGTCCTGGTGGGGTCAGGGATTCGCGATGTCAGGGCGCAGGGGAACAAACTCGGTGCAGGATCGGACGCCGCGCTCGCGCAGAACGCGCACTCGAGTAAGGCGAAGCATGAGCCGTTCGTCGTCGCCGAGCAGGGGAGCTTCTTCGTAGGGGGGGTCAAGGTTCAGGTTCCCGGGACGCTCGACCCCTTCACTCCAACTGCCAACGCGTCAGATGATGGTCAGATCTATCATTATGATCGTCTCTACGCGCAATACCAGATCCCACCCGCTGCGCGACAGTATCCGCTGGTCTTGATCCACGGCGGCGGAGGAACGGGAAAGGTCTGGGAGTCCACCCCGGACGGGCGTGAAGGGTACCAGACGATCTTTCTGCGTCGGGGCTTCGCCGTGTACATCGTGGACTTCCCGAGGCGCGGCAGGGCAGGGTATCCGTCGTTCAACGGACCATTCGGGACGCTCGCGGGCACGCCGCTGGTTGCCAACAGGACCAATCGGAGCGGCGATCAGCTGGCCTTCGTCCGTTGGCGCCTCGGCCTAGCTTACCTCCAGTACTTTCCGAACTCGCAATTCCCCCAAGCGCCGGGCGCGCTCGACCAGTTCTTCTCACATCTCGTCCCCACGGTGGATAACACCACCGTGATCGTCGACGGCCTCGTTGCCCTGCTCGATAAGATCGGCCCCGCGATCCTCGTCACCCACTCGCAATCCGTAACCTTGGGGTGGCTGACGGCCATCAGGAGCCGGAACGTCAGGGGCATCGTCGCCTACGAGGGGGGGTCCTTCTTTCCCGTAGGGGAGTTGCCGCCGGTGGTCCCGCGCTACGATGGCACGCCCAGCGTCCCGGGCACGGAGGTGCCACTTGCCGACTTTCTGCAGCTGACGAAGATGCCGATCCGAATCTTCTACGGCGACGGCATCTCCCAACCCAGCCCGTTTCCGGGGGTGGACGGCATGCGCCTGAACCTGCACTACTCGGGGGACATGACAGCCGCCGTCAACCGCCACGGGGGTGACATGTCGCTCATCCACCTGCCCGATATCGGGATCTACGGCAACACCCACTTCATGTACTCGGACATGAACAACGTCCAGGTCGCTGACCTGATGTCGCAGTTCCTCCACGAGAAGGGACTCGACAAGCGCGGGGAAGCGGAGCGCGAGAAGGGCGACCATTGAGCGGGACCGCGCGAACCGGTAGCAGATCGCCGCTTTTGGAGCGGGATGCTGCTGGTATGGAGCAGCATCCCGCTTCGGGCGGCGATACGGCACCGCGTTCTCCCGCTTGGGTTCCAATCCCAACCAGAGGCGTCGGTTAGCGCTGCGTAGCGGATCACCATCCGGATAGCTGGCGCGAGCAAGCGAGTCCGCGGTCACGAACTGTTCGGGCCGTGCCTAGGCGTCCGCCCGGCGCAGCCCGTAACTCACCGTCCCGACCGTCACCGCCAGCACGAAGTTCACCAGCTCGGCGGGGGTCACCACCCGCACGACCACGCTGGGGCTGGCTGCCCAGTCGAGCATCCGGAGATACCACAGGCCGACGCTGAGGACGAGCAGGCCAAGGTTCGCGGCGCTCTCGACGAAGGCGAGGCGGCGCGCGTACTGCGGCGCGCGCAGCGCCACCACGCCGATGAGGAAGCAGAGCACGTAGTACGCGTTGCGGCCCGTTGGGAACTCATCGAGAAACGCGACGCGCACGTGCACACCCCAGATCGCCCCCGCCAGCCAGAACAGCGGCGTCGCGAGGTAATACCAGCGCAGGAAGGCGAGACGCACCGGGGACACGGACGATCGCCTCCGCTAGAACGCTCCCCAGCCCTGCTTCCCGGGGATGTAGTAACTCGGGCAAATGAACTTGAAGATGTTGGCGACGCGGCGCGCGCTCGCGACCTTCGCCCTGTCCTCCCGGAGCATCCCCGCGAGCTGCGTGTCGAACATCTCCCGATAGTAATCTCGGGCGGCCTTGTGCCGCTCATCGTCGGACTTGTAGTCCGCGCGCAGCTCGGCCAGCTCGCCCGGATCGAGGAAGATCCCGGCGCATTTCGGGCATTCGTCCACCACGACGTCGCGCTTGACGCTCCAGAAGTGACGCATCATCACGATGTCGGCGTCGCGAGGACACTTGCGCCGCTGGTTTGGGTCGACCTTCACCTTGGGGTTCTGCTCGATGTGGAGCAGAGCCTCGCCCGCCGACTGGTTCGGCTGGTCGACCTTGCGCAGCGACCATTCGTCGAACCACAGCCCGCCGCAGCCGCCCTTGCAGGCTGGTACCTTCACGTCGCCCACCGTCAGCTCCGTCATCGCTGTGCCGCATGCCGGACAGTTCATCGTGGCGACTCCTTTCTGGGGGCCATTAGTTCACGACCCCCGCATCGTACACCGTCTTCCCGCCCACCAGCGTCAGGACGCTCGCCGTGCTCGGCAGCTCGCTGACCGGCACGCCGAAGATGTCTTGCGACAGCACCGCGAGGTCCGCGAGCATGCCCGGCGCGAGCGTCCCCAGGTCGCGCTCGGCGAACGCTGCGTAGGCCGAGCCGCGGGTGTACGCCGCGACCGCCTGCTCGCGCGTGAGCGCCTCACCCGGATTCGCGGGGTGCGTCACGGCGAGCATGATGTTGAGGTAGGGATTCATGGGACCGTCCGAGCCGAGGGCGATCGGGATGCCCGCCGCGAGGAGCGAGCGCAGCGGCTGCGCCGCGCCGGCCGCCGCCGGCCCGAAGCGCCGGCGCAGGAGGTCGGGAATCGTGAAGTGCGCCGGGTTCTGGACCACGATCACGCCGAGCCGCCGCGCGAGCGGAACGAGGTCGCGCGTGAGGAAGTCGCCGTGCTCGATCCGCGGCCGCAGCGCGCGCCAGGTCGAATCGGCCGCCGCCCGGCTCAGGGCCGCGAGCACCGCGGCGACGGCGCTGTCGCCCACGGCGTGGACCATGAGCTGGTCGCGCGACGCGAGCGCCTCGCCGACGATCGCGGCGAGCGTGTCGGGTGGGAAGTTGAGCGCGCCGTGCCATCCCGGGCGGTCCGCGTAGGGAGCGCGCATGAGCGCGCCGCGCTCGACCGGCGTGCCGTCGAGAATGTACTTCGTCCCCGACACGTCGAGCATCCCGCCCGGACGGGCGTGCGGATCCCGGGTCTCGGCGGCGTCCCGGCCCTCGGGCCGGGTGAGGGGGAAGCGAATCAGCCGCCAGCGGATCGGCACGGCGGCGGCGTGGAGCAGGAAGACGGCGCGCGCCGCGGTGAGGGCGTTGTTCATGTCCTGCACCGACGTGATGCCGAGGCGCGCCGCCCGAGCGGCGTAGTCGCGGAAGTCGGCGCGGCTCGCCGAGTCCCCCACGCCGCTCGACAGCCGGCGGCGGACGCTCCACCACGCGTACTCGGACAGCCGCCCGTCGAGGGCGCCCGATCGGGGCGCCCGCCCGTAGCGGCCCCCGAGCGGGTCGCCGGTATCGTGCCCGAGGCCCACGGCACCGAGCGCGGCGCTGTTCAGGATCGCCGCGTGGCCCGCCCAGCTCTCGAGCACGACCGGGTCGTCGGGAGCCACACTGTCGAGGAAGAAGCGGTTGGCGCGCGGCTCATCGAGCACGCGGTCGCCGATCGTCGCCAGCAGCCAGACGCCCCGCGGCCGGCGGCGGCTGGCGACGGCGAGCGACTCCGCCACTTCACGCAGCCCCGCCTGCGGCGTGGTCGCGACGGCGACCGCGCGCGGGGCCGGACCCACATGGGCATGCGCGTCGTTGATCCCTGGAATCACCGCGCGCCCGGCGAGGTCGCGCACGCGGGTGTGGGGGCCGGCGAGGGCGCGGATCGAGTCGCTTGGCCCGACCGCGACGATCCGGTCGCCGCGGATCGCGATGGCGGCAGCCCACGGGTGGGCGGGGTCAGCCGTGAAGACCTTGCCGTTGAGAAGGATCTGGTCGGGCCCGCCGCCTCTCGCGCACGCGGCGAGGGCCGCGGCGAGGGCGAGGGGCGCGACGCTGCGGTGCACTCAGGCCGGCCGGGGGCGGGGCTGGAGCGCCCCCCCCGAGGGCACGGTCGCCATGGCGTCCGGCTGCCGCCACCGCCGCAGGAGATAGAGTCCGACGAGCACCAGCAGCGCGCTCGTCGCCTGGGCGAGCGTGAACGGCCCGAGCAGCCGGTCGTCCTTGGACCGCACGAACTCGACGAGGAACCGCTCCGCGCCGCCGAGCACGAGGTACATGCCGAACAGCCACCCGGTGCCGTGGCGGTGGTCGCGCAGCCGCCACAGCCACCAGAAGGCCAGCATCAGGAGCGCCGTCTCGTAGAGTTGCGTGGGATGCACCGCGACCACCTCGGCCGGGTTCGTGCCCGGCGGGAATGTCACGTGCATCTGCTCGAGGTTCGCGACGGTCGTGGGGGGAAGTCCCTCGGGGAACTTCATCGCCCACGGCAGGCGGGACGGGACGCCGTAGTCGTCGTTCACGAGAAAGCAGCCGACCCGCCCGAGGGCGTGGCCCAGGGGCAGGGCTGCCGCCGTGAGCTCGAACGTCCAGCGAGGGGGCACGCCCTTGCGCCAGCCGTTCAGCACGACGGCGACGAGCCCGCCCAGAAAGCCGCCGTACCAGACGAAGCCGCCGCGGCGGAACAGCGAGTCCCAGTCGCCGGTGAGTAGCACGTACCACAGCTTCGCGCCGATGATGCCGCCGATCACCGCGGCGAAGACGATGTCGGCGGCGTAGTCCTCGTTCAGGCGGCGGCGGCGCAGGTCGAGCTGGATCGCCCACCCGGCCATGAGGAAGGCGACCATCATCATCAGGCCATAGCCGGTGAGCGTGAGAGGACCGAGCTGCAACGTGAACGGATAGATGGTCATGGGGATCGCGCATTGCGGATGACAGATGGTGGAACGACCTGGGGCTCGAGGCCCGGCAGGGGCAGATCGGCGCGGGCGTCGAGCGTCCAGTCGCTGCGCTCGCCAAGGCCGAGGCGGTACCAGCCGGCGCGCGCGATCATCGCGGCGTTGTCGGCGTTCAGTCGCGGGCTCGCGACGGCGACCCGCGCGAGTCCGGAGAGCCGCTCGACTGCGAGGGCGGCGAGGGCGCGGCTGCATGCCACACCGCCGCCCAGCACGGCCGTGCGATAGCCGGTGGCCCGCACGGCGCGCTCGAGCTTCGTGACGAGCACGTCGAGCACGGCGTCCTGGAACGCGCGGGCGAGGTGCGGCCGGTCGCGGTCGACGTCGTCGCTCGCGCGCACGGCATGGAGCACCGCGGTCTTGAGCCCCGAGAACGAGAACTCGAACCCCGCGTCGCGCATCGGGCGCGGGAAGGTGAACCGCGCCGGGTCGCCCTGCTCCGCGAGCCGCTCGATCGCCGGGCCGCCTGGATAGCCGAGTCCGAGCAGCGTCGCCACCTTGTCGAACGCCTCGCCGGCCGCATCGTCGCGGGTCTGGCCCAAGAGGCGATAGCGACCCCAGGCGGGGACGTCGAGCAGCAGGGTGTGGCCCCCCGATACGAGCAGGGCGACGAACGGCGGGGCCAGCTCGGGATCCGCGACCGCCGGCGCGAAGAGGTGGCCTTCCATGTGGTGCACGCCGATCAGCGCGCGGTCCGCAGCGTAGGCAAGCGCCTTCGCGTACACGACGCCCACGAGCAGGGCGCCTACGAGCCCCGGCCCCTGTGTGACGGCGACCGCGTCGACCGCGCTCCAGCTCACGCCGGCCTCGGCGAGCGCATGCTCCACGACCGCGGGCAGGGCGGTGAGATGGGCGCGGCTCGCGAGCTCGGGCACGACCCCGCCGAACACCTTGTGCACGTCCTGCGACAGGATGACGAGACTGGCGAGCTCCGGGCGCCGGCCGTCGCCGACCAGCACCGCGGCCGACGTCTCGTCGCACGACGTCTCGATCCCAAGGACGACCTCAGCCACGGCCGGTCTTGCGCTTCAGGCCCACGGAGTCGGGCACCGCGCGCGCCGTGATCCCCGGCGGCGCGGTAACGGTGAGCCGCGCGTAGCCGCCCGGTCCCGCCTTGCCGACGAGGTGGGCCACGACGCGCACGCTGTCCTTCGTGAGGGCGTTGACCTTCGACTCGGGCCCGCGCACCGAGACCGTAACGCGCTCGGGGGACAAGAGGAAGCCCGTGAACCCGGAGGCAGCCGTGGTGATCGGGACTCCCACGATCGAGCGTTCGATCACGGCCACTACCTCGCCCGCCACCCGCACCTCTTTGGGCGAGATGCGCACGACGCCGAGCGGCGCGGTGTCGATCGGGATGGTGCGGAAGAACGGACCCGTCACGCTCGAGATGACGATCGGCAGGGTGATGACGGAATCGACGCCCGCCAGGCTCTTCACCGGGCCCACGATGCGCGCGAGGCTGGGGACGATCGAAAAGCCGCGCAACACGTACCCGGAGTCGGCCTCGATGCGGACGCGGGGCGCGATCTTCACTTCCTTCGTGCCCACCGAATCGAGCACGATGTCGATGTCGCGCGGCGTGATGTCGGCGACCTGCACGTCCGTGCCCTTGGGGATCTCCACGTCGGAGGCCTGGAGGTGCACGTGGAAAACGGAGGCGGAGAAGGTGTCCGGGATGTCCTTGCGGATCGCGTGCGGGAACGAGCGAAGCTTGAGGATCTCGCTCCCCTTGCCGGTGATCACGACCGCCACTCCCGCCGGTTGCAGCTTCACGCTGCGGCCTGGCGGGACCTGGAGGACCAGCCGCATGGCGAAGCTCTGGGTGAGCGGCTGCTGTGCCGCCACCGCGACGTACAGCATGATCGCGAGGAAGATGGCGGCGAGCTTGATCGCCCAGTTGCGCACGAACAGCTGTCCGAAGCTACCGGCCATCGGGACGATCCTCGATCAGCCGCCGGAATAGAGCCTCATTCACCGGGCCGTCCCACTCCGACGGCCCGATCACCTTCTTCACGATCACGCCGTCGCGGTCGATCACCCAACTCTCGGGCACGCCCGTGGTCTGGTAGGTGCGCTCGATGGCCGTCGACCGGTCGTGGAGGATGTCGAAGGAGAGCCCGAGCTCGCGGGCGAACGTTGTCACCACCGAGTCGCTCTCCTCGTCGACGCTGACGGCCACCACCTTGAAGTCCCCTCCGCCCAGCCGCTGGTACAGGCGCTCCATCGAGGGCATTTCGACGCGGCACGGCTGGCACCACGTCGCCCAGATGTTGAGCAGGACGACCTTGCCGTGGTAGTCCGCCAGCGTCACGAGGCGACCGGTGCGCACGTCCGTGGCCCGGAACCCGGGGGCGCGCGATCCCAGGGCCACGAGATCGATCTGCGGCCGGATCTTGATCATGAGCGCGGTGCCGAAGACGAGCGCCGTCACGGCGGCGATGCCGACCGTCCACTGCCGCGGGTGGCTCATACGGTCACCAGGCAGCGCCGCTTCAGCTCCCGCACCTCGCGCCCGGGGTCGGGACTCGCGAACACGGCGTTGCCGGCCACGAACGTGTCCGCCCCCGCGGCGTGCGCCGCGGCGATGGTCTGGGGCGTGATGCCGCCGTCCACTTCGAGGAACGCGCGCGAGCCGTGCGCGGTGAGGAGGTCGCGCGCGCGCCGGATCTTGTCGTTCGACGCCGGTAGGTACGTCTGCCCGCCGAAGCCGGGGTTCACAGTCATGATCAGCAGCAGGTCCAGGTCCGCGACGACTTCCTCCGCGAGGGCGAGCGGCGAGCCGGGGTTGAGCGCCAGGCCGGCGAGCATGCCGCGGGCGCGGGCGGCGGCGAGCTGGCGCTGCACGTGCAGCGTCGCCTCGGGATGGAACGTGAACACGGACGCGCCCGCCGCCGCGAACGGCTCGAGGTAGCGCTCCGGCTCCACCACCATCAGGTGCACGTCGATCGGCTTGTCGGTGAGCCCGCGCAGCGCCTCGATCATGTTCGCGCCGAACGTGAGGTTCGGCACGAAGCTCCCGTCCATCACGTCCACATGCAGCCAGTCCGCCCCGCCCGCGAGCACGTGACCGACCTGCTCGGCGAGCCGGGCGAGGTCCGCCGAGAGGACGCTGGGTGCGATGCGGATGCTCCCTCCGTTCGTCATTGCGGGCTCCGGGCCACGACGATGTCGACGACCGTGCCGGGCGAGGCGAGCGTGCCGGCCGCCGGCTTTTGCGCCACCACCGTGCCGGGGTTCGCGTCCCCCGTGCGCCGCCTTGTCACGGTGCCGAGCTCGAGGCCGTCGAGCTCGAGCCGCGTGCGCGCGTCCGCCTGCGACATGCCGAGCAGGTCGGGGACGGGAATCGTCGGCGCGCCGCGGCTCACCACGACCGTCACCGGGGCGCCGGGCGACAGCACGCTCGTCGCCGGCGGTCGCGTCAGCATGGCGAGGCCCCGCGGCGCGGCGGCCGGGACCGACTCCACCGGGCTCACCGTGAGGCCCGCGGCCGCGATGAGGCGCGCCGCGAGGTCGCCATCCAGCCCGGCCACGTCCGGTACCGGAATCTTGGGCGGGCCTTCGCTCGACACCAGGGTCACCCGGAGCTCCGCGGGTGCGCTCACCCCGGGCGGCGGGTCCTGCCAGATGATCGTCCCCTGCGGTGCCGTGGGATGCGGCTCCGCGCCCCCGTCCTGCACCTGGAGGCCCGCCTTCTGGATCTGGAGCGACGCCTCCTGCAGCGAGAGCCCGAGCACGCGGGGCACGACCTGATGCCCGTGGAGGATCGGCGCCGGGAACAGGATGAGGTACGCCGTGAGGTAGCCTCCGAGCGCGGCGCCGAGCAGCGCGAGCCCCCAGCGCCGGGCGCGGGGCGCGGTGAGCTCCGGCACCTTCCACTCGCCGAGCGGCGGCAGGTGGCGGCGGATCCGCATCACCGGCTCCGCACGAGTCGCGCCGCGTAGGCGCCGTCGATCCCGTGGCGCTGAGGGAGCGTCTGGAAATCGCCGTCCGTCGTGAACAGCTCGGTCGGAAGCCCGCCGCCGGTCCGTGGCGGCGGCTCGCGCGAGAAGTCCGCGTGACCCGCCAGGAACTCGTTCACGATGTCGCTGTTCTCCTCCGGCTCGAGCGAGCAAGTCGCGTAGATGAGCAGGCCGCCGGGCTTCACGAGCCGCGCGGCCGCGGCTATCAGCGCCCGCTGTCGCTCGGCGGCGCGCGCGATCGTCCGCGCGGTCACGCGCCAGCGGGCGTCCGGGTGTCGCGCCATCGTCCCCGTGCCGGAGCAGGAGGCGTCCACCAGGACGGCGTCCAACGCTCCCGCCCCGAACGGGGACGACAGAAGATCGGCGACGACGACGCGAATTGCCACTCCAGCCCGGCGCGCCGTCTCGACGAGGCGCGCGCTGCGATGGCGGCGCGCGTCGCCCGCCACGACCCGGGCTCCCAGGCGCTCGAGCATCACGGCCTTGCCGCCCGGCGCGGCGCAGGCATCGTACACCAGCGCGCCCGGCGGGATCGCCGCGAAGCGACATATGAGCGCGTGGGCGGGGTCTTGGACGATGAACGCACCTTCTGGATACCCGGGAAGGCGGGCAGGGAGCAGGGAGCTGGGAGCAGTCACCTGCAGACCCGCTCCGAATGGGGCCTCTCGTACCCCGTAACCTGCGTCCTTGAGCCGGCCTGACAACGACGTGGCGTCCCAGAGCGCCGGCTGGAGTGTGAGCGGCGGCTTCGAGTCGTTCCAGGCGATCAAGCGGTCGGTTGCTGCGTTGCCGAAGTTTTTCCACCAGCGCTCGACGAGCCATGGCGCGTGGGTGTTGCCTGCTCCCTGCTCCCCGCTCCCTGCTCTTGCAAGGCGCCGGAGGACCTGATTGACGAAGCGGGCAGCCGGCTCGCCGGCGAGCTCCCGTGCCAGCTCCACGCTCGTCGACACGGCTGCGTACGCCGGCACGCGCGCCAGCGCGCGGAGCTGGTAGGCACCCAGGCGCAGGATGTCGTGGAGGCGGGGATCGGCGGTCGCGAGCTCGAGGGCGCGATCGAGGCGGGCCTGCTGCCGCAGCACGCCGGCCGCGAGTTCGTAGGCGAGGCGGCGGTCCCGTTCGGCGAGTCGCCCGAGCGTGCGGTCGCGCGCCGCCTGGAAGGTGGCGCCGGAGCGCACCGCCTGGAGCGTCTGTAACGCCGCGCGCCGGGCGGCGGTGGCGTCCCTAATCCAGCATCCCCTCGAGCGGGGAAGAGGGCACGGCGACCTCGCGCCGCGGCATCCGCCCGGCGAGGTACGCGGCGCGCCCCGCCTCGACCGCGAGCCGCATCGCGTGCGCCATCGCCACGGGGTCCCGGGCGGCCGCGAGCGCGGTGTTCATCAGGATACCGTCAACACCCTGCTCCATCGTGACGCACGCGTCCGACGCGGTCCCCACGCCGGCGTCCACGACCACGGGCACCTGCAAGCGGCGCTTGATCGTGCGGACGCCGTAGGGGTTCAAGAGACCGAGCCCGCTTCCGATCGGCGAAGCGAGCGGCATCACCGCCGCGCAGCCCGCAGCTTCGAGCCGCAGCGCGGTGACCAGATCCTCGTTCGTGTAGGCGAGCACTTTGAAGCCGTCCTTCACCAGCGTCTGCGCCGCCGCGAGCAATCCCTGGACGTCGGGGAGCAGGGTTTCCTGATCCCCGATCACCTCGAGCTTGACGAACTCGTTGAACCCCGCCTCGCGCGCGAGCCGCGCGTAGCGTACGGCGTCCTCGGCCGTGTAGCACCCGGCGGTGTTCGCGAGCAGGAAGTACTTCTTGGGATCGAGGTGGTGGAGGATCCCGGCTTCCCTGGTCCGGTCCAGGTCCACGCGCCGCACCGCGACGGTCACGATTTCGGCGCCGGACGCCTCGATCGCGTGAACCATCGTCTCGTTGTCGCGGTATTTGCCCGTGCCCACCATGAGGCGCGAGTGGAACGTGCGCCCGCCGATGGTGAAGGGCGTGTCCTGCAACGTCTCCACGGCCGTCGTCATCTTCAACCCCCTCCGACGAAATGCACCAGCTCGATCGCGTCGCCCGGGGCGACCGTCACGTCGCCGAGCTTCGGGCGGCGCACGATCGCGCGGTTGTGCTCCACCACGACGGCGCGCGGATCGAGCGCGAGCGACTGGAGCAGCTGGAGCAGCGTGGCGCCCCGCGCCACCGCGCGGCGCTCCCCGTTCACCGTGACGTCGATGGTCTCGCTCATCGGTTCAACTCCCGCACCAGGCGCCGCGCCGCTGCCGCTGGATCGCCTGCGTCCCATAGGGCCCGGACGGCGGCCGCCCCGTAGGCGCCGGCCTTCGTGAGCTCCGGGATCCGCTCCGGGGTCACCCCGCCGATGGCGATCACGGGCAGTCCCAGCCGCACGATCTCCGCCAGGCGCCCGACCCCGAGCGGCGCGCGGTCCGGGTGGGTGGCCGTCGCGAACACCGGCCCCACTACAAGATACTCAGCACCCGCCGCTTGCGCGGTGCGCGCCTGCTCCAAGTCGTGGACCGACAGTCCGATCCACCACTCGGGATTGAGCCGGCGCGCGTCGGCCGGGGAGAGGCTGTCCGTCCTGAGCTGAACGCCCTGGGCGTCGGTCGCCAGCGCGACGTCGAGGCGGTCGTTCACGAACAGACGGGTAGACGGATAGACGGACAGACGGGTGGCGAGCTCGAAATGCTCCAGGCCTGAGAGGGTGTGCCCGCGTGCATGGAACGCCAAGTCCGCTGCGCCGCCTGCCGCGAGCTCGCGGGCGACGTCGTCCAGGTCCGCCCGGCGCGCGATCCGCTCGTCCGTGATGGCATGCAGCGGCGGCAGCGGCGGCTTCACCTGAGTCGCTGCCCCGCCCGCACCCCGCGCCCGCGGATCCAGTCGGCGGCGGTCATGCGCGACTTGCCGGCGGGCTGGACTTCGTCCACCGCCACGGCGCCCCGCCCCGTCGTTATCTGTAATCCGTCATCCGTCGTCCGTATTTCACCCGGTGCTCCGTCGCCCTCCACCACCCGCGCACCGAACAATTTCACCTCCCGTCCCTCGAGCTCGGTCCACGCCCCCGGCTTGGGATCGAGCCCGCGGATCAGCCGGGCGATGCGCTCGGCGGGCTGGCCCCAGTCAATGCGGGCGGTCTCGCGCGTCAACTTGGGTGCGTACGTGGCGCGGGCGTCATCCTGCGAGCGGGGCTCGAGCCCTCCGTCTTGCCCGAGCAGAGCCAAGGCTTCGACCAGGGCCTGGGCGCCCACCTCCGACAGATGCTCCGACAGGTCGCCGGCCGTGAGGTCCGGGTCGATGTCGTCCGGGATCTGGAGCAAAATCGGACCGCTGTCCATCCCGGCGTCCATCCGCATGATCGTGACGCCGGTCTGCTCGAGGCCGTTGATGATCGCCCACTCGATCGGTGCCGCGCCGCGCAACTCGGGGAGGAGCGACGGGTGCACGTTGAGCATCCCGCGCTTCGGGATGGCGAGCAGCTCCGGCTTCAGGATGTGCCCGTAGGCCACCACTACGCCGACGTCGGGCGCGAGCGCGCGGATCCGCTCGAGAAACTGCGGCTCGGTGGGGCGCGCCGGCTGCAGCACGGGGACGCCTTCCGCCTCCGCCGCGACCTTCACGGGGGCCGGCACGGCGGTCGAGCGGGAACGGCCCTGTGGCTTGTCGGGTGGGGTGACGGCGGCGACCACGTCGAAGCCTTCGCCCAGCAGCGCTTCGAGGGATGGCACGGCGAACTCCGGCGTCCCGAAGAAAACGACGCGCACCTAGAGCTCGCCCGCCGGCTCCGGCGTCACGTCCTTGAGATAGCCGGACTGGCCCTTGCGGGCCTTCTTCCACTTCGCCACGAGGAGGCCGCGCTTCACGGCGCTCAGGTGGTCGAGGAACAGCACGCCGTCCAGGTGGTCGATCTCGTGCTGGATCGCGCGGGCTTTGAATCCCGAGACCTGGATCCGGTAGGGCTGCCCGTCGCCGTCGAGCGCCTCGAGCGTCACTGCGAGCGGGCGCTCGACTTCACCGAAGATCTCGGGGATCGAGAGGCAGCCTTCCTCGGCCGTTTCGGTGACCTCGCTCGCCTCGACGATGCGCGGGTTGATGAGGACGAGCGGCGGCGGGCTATCTGCTCCCACGTCCACCACGGCCACCCGGCGTGCGACCCCGACCTGGTTCGCGGCGAGCCCCACGCCCTTGGCGGCGCGCATCGTCTCGAACAGGTCGTCCACCAGGCGGCGCACCTCGTCATCCACGGCCGCGATGGGGGTCGCGCGCTGCCGCAGGACGGGGGAGCCGAGCAGGTGGAGCTTGCGGATCGTCATGGCGACTTGGCTTCGACTGAGCGGTTGACGATGTTCGCGATGTTGGCCCGCAGCACGATGAAGCGCGACTCGCCGCTCTTCACGGTGACCTCGTCGTCCTTCAGGTGCACGACCTCGCCGACGATGCCGCCCGAGGTGACCACGCGGTCGCCCCGCTGCAGTGAGGCGAGCAGCTGGCGGTGCCGCTCCTGCTGCCGGCGCTGCGGCCGGATCAACATGAAGTAGAAGATCGCGATCAGCGCCGCGATCTGGATGACGAAGACACTGAGCCCGCCTCCGGCGCCCTGGCCGGTCGGGGCGAAGAGCATGGCGTACAGTCCGTGCGCGGTCATGCGGATCTCGGTTCCAGGTAGCGGCGGCGCCACTCCTCGGCCCACGAGCCGAAGGCGTTCCGCCGGATCGCGGCTCGCATCGCTGCGGCGAGCCGGATCATGTATCGGACGTTGTGCAGCGACAGGAGGCGCAGCCCGAGCAGCTCGTCCGTCACGAACAGGTGGCGCAGATAGCCGCGCGAGAACGTGGTGCACGTCTCGCAGTCGCAGGTCTCATCGAGCGGCCGCGCATCCTCACGATGCTCGGCGTTCCGGATGTTCACCGGGCCGTCGGGCGTGAAGGCGGAGCCGTTGCGGCCGTTGCGCGTCGGCGCGACGCAGTCGAACAGATCCACCCCCCGCTCCACCGCCGCGACGAGGTCCCCGGGGAACCCCACGCCCATAAGATAACGCGGCAGGGGAGGCGGCAGTCCGGGCTCGAGGCCCTCGAGCATCTCGTACATCGCCGGCTTCGGCTCGCCGACCGAGAGGCCCCCGATGGCGAGACCGGTCCAGGAGCCGAGATCGAGGATGCGGCGCAGGCCTGCGCGGCGGAGCTCGAGGTGGGTGCCGCCTTGGAGGATGGGCCAGAGGGTCTGATGAGGTGACCGACGGTGAGGCGACGGATGGTGAGGCGACGGAAGAGGGGACGTATCCGCCCCGTCCTCCCGTCGCATTTCCATCCGTCGCTCTTCCATCCGTCGCAGTCCCTCGTGCCGTTTCGCGCACCGCTCCAACCAACGCAGCGTCCGCTCCAGCGCGTCGCGGGCGGTGGCGAGGTCCGCGCCCCCCGGCACCACATGATCGAACGCCATGGCGATGTCGGCGCCCAGGGTCCACTGGATCTCGGTGGCGCGCTCGGGGGTGACGGTGCGGCGACTCCCGTCCACGTGGCTCTGGAACTCGACGCCGTCCTCGTCCACGCGGCGGAAACCCGCGAGCGAAAACACCTGGAAGCCGCCCGAGTCGGTGAGCAGCGGACGGTCCCAGCCCATGAAGCGGTGCAGGCCACCGAGTTTACCGACCACCTCCTCGCCCGGGCGCACGTGCAGGTGATAGGTGTTGGCGAGCACCATCGTCGCCCCCACGCTCCGGAGATCGTTGGGCGAGAGCGCCCGCACCGTCCCCTGCGTGCCGACCGGCATGAACAGGGGCGTCTCGACCGAGCCGTGGGGGAGGGTGAGGGTGCCGGTGCGGGCGGCGCCGGAGCGAGCATCAATGCGGAATTCGAACATCGGTGCATTCAAAGGACAACCATCGCATCGCCATAGCTGTAAAACCGGTACCCCTGCTCGATTGCCTCCCGATACGCCCCCATCACATTCTCGTAGCCCCCGAACGCGCACACCAACATTAGCAGGGTCGAGCGCGGCAGGTGGAAGTTGGTGAGCAGGCGATCGACGGCGCGGAAGGCGTACGGAGGATAAATGAATGCACGCGTCTCTCCGGCGCCCGCGCGGATCCGGCCGTGCTCGTCGGCGCAGGTCTCGAGCGTCCGCACCACGGTGGTGCCCACGGCCCAGAGGCGCCCTCCCGCCTCGCGCCTCTCGTTGATGGTCGCCGCGGCCGCTTCAGTCACCGCGTACGCCTCGGCGTGGATCGTGTGGCGCGCGAGGTCGTCCACTTCCACCGGCTTGAACGTCCCCGGGCCGATATGGAGATCGACCTCCGCCACGGCGACGCCCTTCGCCCGCAGCCGCGCGAGCAGCTCGGGGGTGAAGTGCAGCCCTGCGGTCGGCGCGGCGACGCTGCCGTCGTGCGTCGCGTACACGGTCTGATAGCGTTCCCGGTCTTCGGGTCGTGGAGGGCGGCGGATATACGGCGGGAGCGGCACCGCCCCGTACTGCGCGAGCGTCGCTCGGGCGTCGAGCGGGCCCACGAACCTCACTCGCCGCAGCCCGCTGCCGAGCATCTCGACGATCTCGACCACGCTGTCCAGCGCGAAGACCACTCGCCGCCCCGGCTTGAGCTTGCCGCCGGGATGCCCCAGCGCGAGCCACGTCCCGTCCGGGAGCTCGCGCACCAGCAGCAGTTCCGCGGCGCCTCCCCGTTCTCGTTTTCCGTGCAGTCTCGCCGGAATCACCCGCGACAGGTTGAGGACGAGCACGTCCTCCGGTGCCACGAGGTCCACGAGGTCGGGGAACCGGGCGTGGCGAATGCCTCCGCCGGCCCGCTCGAGCACGAGCAAGCGGCTCGCGGCACGGTCGGGCAGGGGATCCTGGGCAATCAGCTCAGGGGGGAGATCGTACTCGAAGTCTGACGTGCGGACCATGAGAATGCGGAATGTGGAATGCGGAATGCGGAATGGAAGTGTGGCCTGCCGAGCGGGGGGCGTCTGTCAATTCCGCATTCCGCATTCCGCACTCCGCATTAGCTGTCAAACATCGTCGGCTGGTCCGCGGTTGCGTGGGGCGGCGTAAACCCGAAGTGTCGGTATGCCCCCGGCGTCGCGCAGCGGCCGCGCGCGGTGCGGGCGAGGAAGCCCTGCTGCATCAGGAACGGCTCGTACACCTCCTCGAGCGTCCCCGGGTCCTCGCCCACGGCGGCGGCGATCGTGGTGAGTCCTACGGGACCGCCGTCGAACTGCTCGATGATCGTCTTGAGGATCCGCCCGTCCATGTCGTCGAGCCCGAACTCGTCGACGTCGAGCCGCTTCAGCGCCTCGGCGGCGGTGGCGGCCGTGATATTCCCGCCGGCGCGCACCTGCGCGTAGTCGCGCACGCGCTTGAGCAGCCGGTTGGCGACGCGCGGCGTGCCGCGGCTGCGCCGCGCGATCTCGGCGATCCCGGCCGCGTCGGCCGGCACGCCGAGGATCCCCGCCGAGCGCGCGATGATCTGCGCGAGGTCGTCGGGCGGGTAGTACGACAGCCGCTCCACGAGACCGAAGCGCGCGCGCAGCGGCGGCGTGAGCAGGCCGAAGCGGGTGGTCGCGCCGATCAGCGTGAAGCGCTCGAGCGCCATCGGGATCGTCTGGGCGTGCGGGCCATCGGCGATGCGCACGTCCACGCGGTACTCCTCCATCGCGGGATAGAGGAACTCCTCGAGCGCCGGCCGCAGGCGGTGCACCTCGTCGATGAACAGGATGTCGCCGGCCTTGAGGGAGGTGAGCAGACCCACCAGGTCGCCGGGGCGCTCGAGCACGGGCCCCGACGAGGTGCGGATGCCGACGCCGAGCTCCTTGGCCATCAGCAGGGCGAGCGTGGTCTTGCCGAGCCCTGGGGGCCCGAAGAACAGCGCGTGATCGAGCGGCTCCTCGCGCTGCTTCGCCGCGTCGATCGCGATCTGGAGCGACTCCTTCACCTTCGCCTGGCCGACGAACTCGTCGAGCCGGGACGGGCGCAGCGCCGCGTCGGCGCTGCGCTCGTCGGGCAGCGCTTCGGGTGTGGTGATCTGGGTGCGGGCGCGATTGCTCATGCGGCCCGCCTCTTTCCGAGCGGGCGCGCGCGCCACCGCACCGGCCGGGCGTCGGCCTCGAGCGCGTGCCGCGTGTGGCAGGTGACGCACACGTCCACGGCGCGTGTCGCGCCGTCCGGGACCAGCATTCGATTGGTCGAGCCGCAGCGCGTGCAGCTCCACTCCGCCGTCGTCATCGTCATCCGTGGGTGAGCAGTTGCAAGGCGCGGCGCACCAGGGTCTCGGCGTCTCCGGTTCCCCCCCCTCCCCCTCCGTCCGCCGCGAGCGCCTGGCGCAGCGCGCGATCGGCCTCGCTGGTCGTGTATCCCAGCCGCTCCAGCGCCCGGAGCGCCGCCTCCGCCGTTCCCCCCGTCCCCCCGCCCGCCACAGCCGGGCCCGCCGGTTCCTCAAGCTCGCCCAGCTTGTCGGCCAGTTCAAGCGCCAGCCGCTCGGCGGTCTTTTTGCCGATGCCGCTCACCGACGCGAGCAGCGCGATGTTGCGCTCCTGCACGGCCCGGACGCCGCGCTCGACGCCGAGCGCCGACATGAGCGCGATCGCGATCTTCGGGCCGACCCCCGACACGCCGATCAACCGCTGGAAGAACCGGCGCGCGGCGTCGTCCTGGAACCCGTAGAGCGACCACCCGTCCTCGCGCACGACGAGCTCGGTGGCGAGGCTCACCGCTTCGCCGACCGGCGGGAGCCGCTCCATCACCCCCAAGGGCACGACGATCTCGTAGCCGAGGCCGCCGGCGGTTTGGATCAACACCCGATCGGCCTGCTTCGCCGCGACGCGGCCCGAGACCTGCGCGATCACGTTCGGAGGATGTAGGTGAGCGCCACGGCGACGCCGTCGGCGGCGTCGGCGGGCGCCGGGGCGTGGCGCAGCTTGAGGAGACGCGCGACCACGGCGCCCACCTGCGCCTTGGGCGCGCCGCCGGCCCCGGTGACCGTCTTTTTCACGGTCGCCGGGGGGTATTCCGCGATCGCGAGCCCCGCCTGCTGGGCGGCGAGGAGCACGACGCCGCGCGCGTGGCCCAGCACCAGCGTGGAGCGCACGTTCTTCTGATAGAATGCGTTTTCCAGGGCGAGCGCGCAGGGGCGGTGGCGGGCGATGAGGTCGGCGATGTGGGCGTGCAGCTCGTGCAGGCGCTGCGGGAGCGAGCTGTTGCGCTGGAACCGGATGACGCCGCACTCGACCAGCCGGCCCAGCCCGGGCGTCCCCACCCCGTTGGCGGTCTCGATCACGCCGTAGCCGGTGACCGTCGTGCCCGGGTCGACGCCCAGCACCCTCACGTCACGCCGTCGCCGCCGCCATCGCCTCGGCGTCGATATCGAAGTTCGAGGACACGCGCGCCACGTCGTCCATCTCTTCGAGCGCTTCCATCAACACGAGCAGCTGCTTGACGTCCTTGCCGTCGACCTTCACCGTGCTCTTGGGGAGCATCGTGATCTCGGCGGCCTGCACCGCGATGTGGCGTTGCTTCAGCTTTTCGGTGATCGCGTGCAGCTGGCTCACCGGCCCCGTGATGAGGAACGCGTCGCCGTCGCGCACCATGTCCTCGGCGCCCGCGTCGAGCGCCGCTTCCATGGTGGCGTCCTCGTCGGCCCTGGTGGCGTCAACGGTGATCTGCGCCTTGCGGTCGAACATCCATGCCACCGAGTTGGCGGCGCCGAGATTGCCGCCGTGGCGCTGGAACACGTGGCGGATCTCCGCGACGGTGCGGTTCGCGTTGTCGGTCGTCGCCTCGATGAAGATGGCCGCCCCGCCCGGGCTGTAGCCCTCGTAGGTGATCTCTTGGTACTGGACCCCCTCGAGCTCGCCCGTGCCCTTCTTGATGGCCCGCTCGATGTTGTCGAGCGGCATGTTCTCGGCCTTGGCCGCGTCGATGGCCGTGCGGAGGCGGGGGTTGCCGCCGGGGTCGCCGCCCTGCTTGGCGGCGATGGTAATCTCGCGGATCAGCCGGGTGAACAGCGCGCCGCGCCGGGCGTCGGCGACGGCCTTCTTGCGCTTGATCTGCTTCCATTTGCTGTGGCCGGCCATCTAGTGCCTCCACGTCCGCTGCAACTTACAACTTGACCCGCGCGGCGCGCCACAGCTAGGATACCGCCCCATGCTGCGATCACTCTGCCTCGTCGCCGCCGTCGCCTTGCTCGGGGCGTGCGACCGTCCTCGGGACATGGCCCAGCGGGAGAAAGCGGCCGCCGCCCTCCAGGGCGTGCTCGCCTACCCGGGATCCACACCCCTCACGGTCAGCGCCGGTGAGGACGCGGGCCAGGTGTCGTTCGCGACGCCCGCCGCCGTGCGAGACGTCGCGGCGTGGTACCGGCTCACCCTGAGGTTGAACGCGTGGGAGCTGCGGAGCGACGCGGTGACGGGGGACGGCACCATCTCGATCTACGCGGTGAAGGGCCAGCAACCCCTGTGGATCCTGCTCAAGCCGAACGTCGGCGGCCCGGGGACGACCTACACCCTCATCGGCGCCGTCCCCCGCGCCGACTCGAGCGCCGCTCAGCGGTCGGGGTCCAGCATGTCCTCGAAGCGCATCCAGCGGCGGTAGAAGTACAGGTCGACGAATCCCGTCGGCCCGTTGCGGTTCTTCAGCACGATCAGCTCGGTCGCGCCCTCGACCCCATAGCCGGGGTTGTACATCTCCTCGCGGTAGATCCCGAGGGCCAAGTCGGCGTGCTGCTTGATCGCGCCCAGGTGGCCGAAGTCGTCGAGGCTGGGGCGTGGGTTGGGGCGCTTGGCCTCGAATTTCGGCAATTGGGAGACGACGAGGACCGCCACCTGCCGTTCGAGCGCCAGCGCCTTGAGCCGCTGCAGCACGAGCGCGAGGTCCTCGTCCTGCGTTGAGCGCGCGATGCCCGCGGGGGAGGGCACGAGCTGGAGGTAGTCCACGACCACGAGCCCGAGCTGGCGCAGCGGGTCGAGCCGCTCCGCCGCGCTCTCGAAATCCGCCGCGGCGAGGGGCAGGATCGTGAGCGGCAGCCCGCGGAGCCCGACCGCCGCGCCCCCGATCCCGGCGCGCGTCTGGTCGTTGAGCTTCGCGCTCCGGAGCTCGTCCACCGCCACGCGGCCCTCGATCGCGAGCGCGCGCTCCATCAGCCGCTCGTCGTCCATTTCTCCCGAGAGCAACGCCACGCCGACGCCCTGGCGCGCCACCCGCAGCGCCACACCCAGGGCGAGCGCCGACTTGCCGGCGCCAATGTCGCCGCCCAGCACGATCAGGTCGCGCCGCCGCAGGCCGCCGCCCAGCATCCGGTCGATCGACGGGAACCCCGTGGGCACCGTGTCGCCGGGCGTCTCGCCCGGGCGCTGTTGGTCCACGCGCGCGACGAGGGACTCGGCGGACGGGCGGCGTTCGATGCGACGTGGCGGCATAAGGCTCCTGTGCGTCTGCCGGTCTACCCGTCTATCCGTCTATCCGTCTAGCCTTATAGATGTATGCGGGCCGCCCGCACGGCAACGACCACGGCCTCCCCCGCCTCGGGGCCGAGCACGTCGCGCGCGGGAGCGACGAGCTGGGACAGCACCAGGGCGGCCGCCGCCGGGGTGCCGGGCTCGAGGTGATCGCGCGCCGCGGTGACCGCGCGCTTGAGCGGCGCGGGCAGCGCGAGGCTCGCGAGCCGTGCCTCGAGCGCCTGGAGCCGGCGGCGGTGATTCTTGCTGGAGACGGGTTGCGGCGGGAGCGCCGCCTCGGCCGCCCGCACGACGAGCCACAGGGCGAACAGCCCGTCGCGTTTGGGCCCGCGTGCCGCAGCGGCGGCGAGCGCGATGAGCCGCTGTTCCGCCGGGGTAGTGGCCGGGGTCATGCGACCAGGCGTTCCACGGCGGCGGCCACCTCGACGGGCGCGAGGTCTGCGAGACAGCGATGGTGGCCGAGGGGGCAGGTCGCGGTGCCCGTCGCGGAGCAGGGGCGGCAGTCGAGATCGCGCTGCAGCACGACCGCCGGCGCGCGGTACGGGAAGAAGCCGAACCGCTCCACGGTCGGCCCGAACAGCGCCACGACCGGCGCGCCGACGGCCGTGGCCATGTGCATGACGCCCGTGTCGCCCGACACCACGACGCGCGAGCGCGCGAGCAGCGCGCCCGTCTCTTGGAGCGAGAACTCGCCGGCGGCGCTCGGGCCGGCGCCTTCGGCCACGAGCTGCTGCGCGAGGCCCCGGTCCTCCGGTCCGCCGACCACGACGGGGCGAAATCCCGTCGCGCGCAGCCGCTCCGCGAGCGCGCTCCAGTGCGCCACCGGCCAGCGCTTGGTGGCGTGCGCCGCGCCGGGCGCCAGCGCCGCGAGGCGCGCGTCCCCGAGACTCCGCGCCTCGAGCCACTGGGCCACGCGCTCGGTCGCCCCGCGACCCAGGAAGAACTCCGGCGGGCCGCCGTCGGGGCGGGTGTCGAGCCGGCGCGCCGCCTCGAAGTAGCGCTCCGCGACTGGACGGGGGGTGGGGTACAGGTCGAGTTTGGTCGAGATGAGCAGCGTGCGGGCCAGCTTGCGCTTGCGGTAGCCCGCCCAGCGGCACCGGACCAGCAGGCGTAGCGCCGCGCTGCGCACGCTGCCATGCAGGTCGAGCCCGTGGGTCGGCCCGAAGGCGCGCAGCCGGCGGGCGAGGTGGCGCATCGGCTCGTTCGGCTCGAGCGTGACGACGTCGGCCACGTGCGGGTTGTCGGAGACCAACGGCGCCATGGCGCGCTTCGTCACGTAGACGAGCTTCGCTTCCGGGTGGCGGCGGGCGAGCGCCCGGACGAGCGGCGTGGTGAGCAGAATGTCGCCGATGGAGCTAAAGCGGACCAGGAGGACGCACAGCACGCGGCGAAATTACGGTCGCGTTGCCCGGGTTCGCCAGTCGTCGTTAGGTTTGGCCTATGCAGCGTCCCAAGAGCATCCTCTGGGTGGACGACGAGATCGAGGGGCTCGCCGCCCATCGTCGCTTCCTCGAGACCCAGGGGTTCACCGTGGCGTCGGCGGCGCACGGCGACGACGCGCTCGCGCTGCTGCGACGCCAGCCGTACAGCGTGGTGTTGCTCGACGAGCAGATGCCCGGGCGGCGCGGGCTCGAGCTGCTCAGCGAGATCCGCGCCATCGACCCCGCGATGCCGGTCGTCATGGTGACCCAGAGCGAGGACGAGGGCACGCTGCGCGATGCCATCGGCATCGCGGTGGACGACTACCTCGTGAAGCCCGTCCATCCGCGCCAGATCCTCTCTGTGATCACGCGGCTGCTCGAGGGCGACCGCATCCGCCAGCAACGCCTCGCCCGCGACTTCGTGACCCGGTTCCGGGAGCTGGAGGGGCGGCGCGGCTCGGCGCTCGCGTGGCGGGAGTGGATCGAGTTCGTGGCGGAGCTGGCGCGCTGGGAAGTGCGGCTGGCCGCCGCCAACGAGCCGGGTCTGTCGGACGCGCTGCGCAGCCTGCAGCGCAGCCTCCGCAAGGACTTCGCCGAGTACGTCGCCCGCCAATACCCGCGCTGGCTCGCGGGCCCCGAAGGCGACCGGCCGCCGCTGTCGGTGGACGTGGGCGCGGAGTTCCTGGTGCCCGTGCTCCAGTCCGCGGGGCGGGTGCTGTTCGTCGTGGTCGACTGTCTGCGGCTCGACCAGTGGGAGGTGCTGCGGGACCTCGTCACCCCGTTGTTCGACGTCGAGGAATCGCACTACTACAGCATCGTCCCGACCGCCACGCCGTTCGCCCGCAACGCGATCTTCTCGGGGCTCTTCCCGATGGAGATCGCCGCGCGCTACCCCGCCTGGTGGGGCCAGCCGTCGGACGACGAGAGCCTCAACGCGCACGAGGCGGAGCTCCTCAGCGAGCAGCTGCGCGAGCTCGTGGGCCGGCCGGTCCCGGTGCGCTACGAGAAGGTGTTCAGCTCGGGCGAGGGGGGCGGCGACCTGCTGCGCCGCCTCCCGGCGCACCTGGCGCAGGACGGCGTAACGGCGCTGGTGTTCAATTTCGTGGACCAGCTCACGCACGGGCGCTCGGAGAGCGCGATCCTCTACGAGGTGGCGCGCGACGAGGCGGCGCTGCGGAGCCTGACCCGCACGTGGTTCGAGCGCTCGCCGGTGCTGGCGGCGCTGCAGGAGGCGGAGCGCCGCGGCGTGTCGGTGCTCCTCACCACCGACCACGGCTCGATCCACTGCGAGACCCCCGCGACCGTGTACGCCAAACGCGACGCCACGGCGAACCTGCGCTACAAGTTCGGCGAGGATCTCCGTGCCGAGGACGCCGAGGCGGCGATCCTGGTCGAGGACCTGAAGGCGTTCGGCCTGCCGGGCATGGGGCTCGGCGTGCGGATGCTGCTCGCCACCACGGATTGCTTCTTCGTGTATCCCACCAAGCTGCGCGAGTACCAGGCGCGCTACCGCGGGTCGTTTCTGCACGGCGGCGTCACGCCCGAAGAGATGATCCTTCCCGTGGCGTTGCTCACGCCGCGCGGTCGCGCCCGGACAGCGGGGGGATCGCGCTGAATGGGCCGCAGCGCCCGGGTCCTCTCGCTCCTGCGTCCCTACACGCTGCTGTTCTTCGCCAACATCGCCGCCACGCTCGTGGCGTCGGTGATGGACGGGGCCACGTTCGTCCTCCTCATCCCGTTCCTGCGGACGCTGTTCGGCCAGCAGCCCCTGCCGGCCGCCGGCGGCTCGAGCGTGGACCGGGTGCTCACCGTCGTCGCCGGCCCGCTGCTCGCGGCGGGGTCGCCCGAGGCCGCGCTGCGCAACGTCGTGCTCGTCCTGGCGGGCACGCTGGTGCTCAAGAACGCGCTCGCCTACGCGGCGGCGGTCAGCAGTATCGCCATCCAGGAAGGCGTGGTGCGCGATCTGCGCGTGCGGCTGTTCGCGCACCTGCAGACCCTGCCGCTCGAGTTCTTCCAGCGCACGCGGGGCGGACAGCTGCTGTCGCGGGTCATCAACGACACCGACCAGGTGAAGACGACGGTCACGGCCGCGCTCGCCTCGCTGGTGCAGAACGTCTGCCTCATCGTCGTCTACGTCGCGATCCTCCTGGCGCTGTCGTGGCCGTTGACCCTGATCGCCCTGGCCTGCGCGCCGCTGCTGGTGCTCATCGTCCGGCCGGTGTTGGCGAAAGTCCGACGGCGCTGGCGGGAGCAGGCGGAGACGCGTGGCGAGCTCACGAGTCTCGTGAGCGAGCTGCTGGGGTCGATCAAGCTGGTGCGCGCCTACGTGGCGGAAGCGTTCGAGGCGGAGCGCTTCCGTGCCCTCGCCAACCGCTACCTGCGGGGCGTGCTCCGGGCGCAGCGCTACTCGACGCTCACGAGTCCGGTCAGCGAGGTGTTCGCCGGCGCGGTGATCGTGCTGATCTTCTCGGTCGGCACGCGGCTCGCGCTGGGGCAGGCGGCGGTGCTCCGGCCCGAGGTGCTCATCGCGTTCATCGCCGTGGCGCTGCGGCTCATGTCCCCGGTCAAATCGGTCGCCAACTACCCCACCGCGATGGCCTCGGCGATCGCGGCCGCGGACCGGGTGTTCGAGGTGCTGGCGCTCGCCCCCGAGGAACGGGACCGGCCGGGCGAGCAGCCCGCGCGGTTCGCGGAGCGGATCGAGTACCGGGGTGTGTGGTTCTCCTACGACAGTCAGGCGCCGGTCCTCGCCGACATCGACCTCGAGGTCCGGCGCGGGCAGGTGGCGGCGATCGTGGGGCCCTCCGGGGCCGGCAAGACGACGCTGGTCGACCTGCTGCCGCGCTTCTACGAGCCGACCCGCGGGACGATCTTGCTGGACGGCGTGCCCATCGGGCAGTTCACACGGCCGAGCCTGCGGCGCCTGATGGGCATCGTCTCGCAGGAGACCATCCTGCTGAACGACTCGGTGTTCGCGAACATCGCCTACGGGCGGCGCGACTTCACGCTCGAGCAGGTGCAGGCCGCGGCGCGGGCGGCGAACGCGCACGACTTCGTGTCGCAGCTCCCCGAGGGCTACCAGACGCGGCTCGGCGAGCGCGGGATGAGGCTCTCGGGCGGCGAGCGCCAGCGGATCGCCATCGCCCGGGCGCTGCTCCGCGATCCGCCGATCCTGATCCTGGACGAGGCGACGAGCGCGCTCGACGTGGAGTCCGAGCGGCTGGTGCAGGAGGCGATCGACCGGCTCATGGCCCACCGGACCACGTTCGTCATCGCGCACCGGCTCGCCACCGTCCAGCACGCCGACGTGATCGTCGTGCTGGCCGAGGGGCGGATCGTGGAGCGCGGCACCCACGCGACCCTGTACGCGGCGGGTGGGCTGTACCGCCGGCTCCACGACATGCAGTTCCGCGCCTGACGTGATTTCCGGCTTCACCATCGTCCGGAACGCGATCAAGCTCGACTACCCGATAATTCCGGCGATCCGCTCGATTCTCGACATCTGCGATGAGGTCGTCGTGAACGTCGGCAAATCCGACGACGACACGCGCGATCTCGTGGCTTCGATCGGCGACTCCCGGGTGCGAATCCTCGATACGGTCTGGGACTTCAGTCAGGCGGGCGAGCTGCTGGGAATCGAGACGCAGCGCGCCATGGACGCCTGCCGGGGGCGCTGGGGGGTCTACATCCAGGCCGACGAGGTGTTGCACGAGAGCGGCGCGCGCATCCTGAAGGAGCGGGTGGCGGAGTGGGACGGTGACATGCGGGTCGAGGGGCTGCTCGTCCGGTACCTGCACTTCTACGGGAACTTCGAAACGCTCGCCACCACGCGGCGGTGGTACCGCCGTGAGGTGCGCTGCGTGCGGCTGCGGGGACGGGGTCACGACATCCGGTCGTATCAAGGGGCGCAGGGCTTTCGCGTCGGCCCGGAGCTGCGGAAGATCCGCGCCCGCCTGACCGATGCCACGATGTTCCATTACGGGTGGGCGCGGCCCACCTGGGCGATTCGGGAGAAACACGAGTCGGCGCAGATCATCTTCCCGTGGAGCCGGGAGCGGTCGGCGGCGGCGCAGGCCCGCGGCACCCTGGGGTGGATGCCGCTGCTGCGCCGCTTCGCGGGCACGCACCCGCAGGCGGCGCAGGAGTGGATCGCCGCGCGGGCGCGCGAGTCCATGCCCCCCCTCGGGCCGCGTCGCTTCCGGCTGGGCTTCGTCCGGTACTATCTCTCCGACTGGATCGAGCGGCTCACGGGCGCCCGCGTCTTTGAATTCCGCAACTACGTGGAAGTGTAGCCCCGGCCGTCGAGCAGCAAGGTCACGCGGTGGGCGTAGGTGTGGTGGGCCAGCGCGTGGGCGCGCCCCGCCTGGGCGATGCGCGCCCGGGTCGCGGGATCGGTCAGGTAGTGGCGGACGAGGGTGATGGCGTGGTCCGCGTCGCGGTACCAGGCGCAGTGCTCGCCGTCGCGCGCGAACAGCTCGATCCCGTCCACGTAGGCGCCGAGGTAGAAGCCGCCGCACCCGAAGACCTTCCACATGCGGTTCGAAGCGCCGCCGTCCCGCTCCCGCGCGTGCTCTGGCAACGCGTGGGCGCCGAGCGAGATGGCGGCGCCATGCACGACGCGCGCGAATCGTGTGCCCCACACCGGGCCGCCGCGCACGGGCAGGTCGGCGGGCGCCCCGTCCCAGCCGGGGCCGCGAATCTGCAGCCGGCACGCCGCGGCCACGGCCCGCAGCAGCTCGTGCCGGTACGGGTAGTGACCCGAGCCCACGAATGAGACGTCGCAGCGATAACGGCGCGGCGACCGGGTCGCCGGCCGCTCGGTCGCCGGGTCCACGCCCTGGGGGAGGTGCAGCACCGTGGGGACCCCGGCGGCCCGGTACCGATCGACCTGCGAGCGCGTCGTGACGAACATGACGTCGACCGCCCGGCCCAACGTCACCGCGTCGGGCAGCGGATGGCTCGCGAGGTCGAAGTACCAGAAGGCCGAGCGGCGGCCGCGGGTCAACGACCTGACGACCGGCTCGCCGAGCCGGATCGCGTGGCGGGTGAGGATGAGCGCATCCGGCGCGAACGCATCGACCGCGCGGCGCACCAGCGGCGCCGCGAGCCCCTTCAGGTAGCGCGTCCAGGTGACGACGTTGATCCGCCGGCACGGATGCCCGAGCGACCGGACGGCCCGTGCGATGGAGGCTTCGGTCTTGTGGGCGCCGCCCGCGCCGAGGACTATTACGCGCATGGCAGGAGTCTAGCGTGTCGCAGGCGACGGAGTACGATCGACAGTATCGGGTCTGGCTCGAGCGACAGGGCGGCGCCGCCCGTGACCTCGCGTGGCGGTTGCGGCATCTGCTCTGGCGGCAACGCGTGCTGCTGCGCCGCTATCCGCCGGCGGGCCAGCGCGTGCTCGATTACGGCTGCATGGACGGCGTGTTCACGTTCGCCCTCCAGCGCGCCGGGGCACAAGCCGTGGGCTACGACATCGCTCCCGCCGCGCTCGCTCAGGCCCACGCGTTCCGGGGCGCCGCCGCCGCGCCGGTCTTTACGGAGAGCCGGCCCGCGCGGGGCGCGTTCGACCTGGTGTTCTGCTGCGAGGTGCTGGAGCACGTCCCCGATGACCGTGCCTTCGTGGGCGAGCTCGTGGGCTACCTCGCCCCGGGCGGCAGGCTCGTCGGCACGACGCCGGTGGGGCGGGCGTTCTGGGACCCCGATCACAAGCGGGAGTACGACGAGGGCTCGCTGCGGCGGGTACTCGAGCCGTGGGGTCGCGTCAAGCTGCGCCGCTTCTACCGCTCGTCCCTACGCAACCTGGTGCCGCCCCTCCTGAAGCAGCGCGGCGCGGCGGTCTTTATCTTCGAAGTGTCGCCCCCGCCCCCCGAAGCTTGAACGACCTCCGCTGGTTTGCCCCCAATCCCTTTACCACGCTGATCGTGCCTCGGCTGCGCCAGTTGGGGCTGACGATCGCGACCGACGGCGATGCGCCCGCCCGCCTGGCGATCGCGCTGAGCGGGACCGTGGCCGACCGCGCGTGGCGCTACGCGGCGGCGCGGCGCTGCCCCTACGTGCTGTACGTATGGGACCTGCCTCCCTGGCGGACCGGGGTTGGGAAGCCCGATCCCGTGTGGTGGGCGCTCGGCCGGTTCGTGCGGCTGCCGCGGCTCGCTCGCGCGTACCGCGAGCGGCGGGGCTATTACAGCCGGCTGCGGTTCATCGCCGCGCGGGCGCGCGCCGTGTGGTCGTCGAGCGCGCTGACCGCCGCCAGCGTCACCGCCCACTTCGGTGTGGCGTGCCGCCGGGTGCCTTACTGCTACGATTCGGCGCGCTTCACGCCGCTCGGCGGCGGCGGCCGCGCCGACGCTCACCTGTTGAGCGTCTCCCGCCTTGAGCCCTACAAGAACCAGCAGGCGGTGATCCGCGCGGCGGCGCAGCTCGAGCCGGCGTGGCCGGTGCGGTTGATTGGCAGGGGACCGGAGGAGGAGCGTCTGCGGCGCCTGGCCGCGGAGCTCGGCGTGCCCTGCTCCATCGAGAGCGGGTTGAGCGACGCCGCGATCGTGACGGCATATCGCGACGCGAGCGTCGTCGTGTGTCCCAGCCGCTTCGAGGGCTTCGGGCTGTCGCCCATCGAGGCCGTCGCTTGCGGCGCGCCCGTGGTCGCATCGGACATCCCGCCCCATCGCGAGTTCGTGGGCGGCACCGCGCGTCTGTTCGGGCTCGACGACGAGCCGGGACTGGTCGCGGCGCTCCGCGCCGGGCGCGCCGATCCCCGGCCCGATCCGGCCGCCGTGCGACAGCTGACGATCGAGGCGGCCGCGGAGCGGTTTTACGCGGGGCTGACCGAGCTGTTGTAGGGGCGTCCCTGCGCGGTGGGACGCCCGGGCGGCAGCGTGCCGGTGTCGAGCAGCGTGTGGTACATCCGCACGTACTCCTGTGCCATCACGAGGTGCGTGAAAAAGCGCTGCGCGTGCGCGCGGCACGCCTCGGGACTGCGCGTGTGGATCGTCTCCGCCGCGGCGATCATCTCATCCAGCGAGTCGCACAGGGCGCCCACCTCCGGCGCGATCACCTCCGGCAGCGCCCCGCGCCGCGTCCCGAGCACCGGGGTGCCCGAGAACAGCGCTTCGATCGTGGTCAGGCCGAACGGCTCGTCCCACAGCGCCGGCATCCAGAGACAGCGCGCGCCGGCCAGCAGCTCGGCTTTGCGGCGTCCGTCCACCTCCCCCGCGTACTTGACGTTGCGCGCCAGGCTCGGCCGCCAGCCGCCCGCCACGATCAGCCGCCGCTTCGAGCGCTTGGCGCCTTGCAGCGCCCAGCGATAGCCCTTCACGCTGTGCAGCCGGCCGAGGAACAGGTCATAGTCGTCTTTCACCGCTCGGAAGAGGAAGTCCGCCGGGTCGAGGCCGTTGTAGACGAAGACGTCGCTCCCGTACCGCTGCGCGTGATTCCGGGAAACGAAAATCGTGTTGGGGGCGACGACGGCTCCGGCCTTGAGGTTTCCCTCGAGCGTGCGCACGAACGGATGGGACGGGATACGCCGCACGGGGAAGAAGGCGTGGAGCATGTCGGCGTCGCGGGGGAGCAGGGTGGCGAGGTCCAGGGTCGGATCCGTGAGCGTGCGCGGCGGCACTGCGATGAGCGACGCTTCCCGCACCTCGGTTCCGGGCGCGGCGAGGAGGGTGACGCGGTGGCCCAGCGCCGCGAGTCCGCGGACCAGCGCCACGACCACGCGCTCGGTCCCACCGTATCCCTTGACGGGGAGCCGGTAGTGCGCCGCGACGGCCACGTGCAGGGCCGTCACGGCGCGACTCCGGGCGTGGGCCTGCCCGGCGGCAGCACACCCGTATCCAGCATGTGGCGGTACATGCGGAGGTATTCCTCCGCCATCACGACGTGCGTGAAGCAGCGCTCGGCGTGCGCCCGGCAGGCTGCGGGGCTGCGCGTGTGGATCGACTGCGCCGCGGCGATCATCTCGTCCATACTGTCGCACAGCGCGCCCACGTCGGGCGTGATCAGCTCCGGCAGTGCGCCGCGGCGGGTGCCGAGCACCGGCGTTCCCGAGAGGAGCGCCTCGATGGTCACCAGGCCGAACGGCTCGTCCCACTCCGGGGGGTTCCACAAGCAGCGGGCGCGCGCGAGCAGGGCGGCCTTGGTCGCGCCATCCACCTCGCCCACGTACTTGACCGACCCCGTGAAGCTGGGCCGCCACCCGCCCGCGACGATCAGCTTGTGGCCGGTGTGCTTCGCCGCCTCGACGGCCCAGTGGTAGCCCTTCGCGCTGTGCAGCTTGCCGAGGAAGAGATCGTACTGCTCGGGGCGCTTGGGGAAGCGGCGGAAGAAGTACTCGGCGGGATCGAGCCCGTTGTAGACGAACACTGTGCTCCCGTGGCGGCGCGCGTGGTCGCGGGAGAGGAAGATCGTGTTGGGGTCGAGTGGGCTGCCGGGTTTGAGATTGCGGTGGATGGTCTGCACGAACGGGATCTTGCCGGGTCCGCGCTTGAGCGGGAAGTGCGCGTGCAGGATGTCGGCGTCGCGTGGGATGGAGGGGGCCAGGCTCGCGGCGTCGGCGAACTTGCGCGGCGCGACCTCCACCACCTTGGCCTCCGCGACCCGCGTCCCGGGCGGAGCGAGCAGCGTGACGCGGTGGCCGAGCACCGCGAGCCCGCGCACCAGCGCGACGACCACGCGCTGGGGACCGCCGTAGCCCTTCGCGGGCAGCTGCTGGTGGGACGCCACCACGACGTGCATGGGCGAGAAAGTATAACCATGGGAACACGACCGGAGGGCGGCTGCCTGCGACACGCCCTATACCTTCAAGACGTACGAGGGCATCTTAGGTCATCTCGTTCGAGAGGCGGGAAGACTGTGCTTGGTGATCCGGCCGACCGCCCCCTCACGATCCTCCAGCTCACGCACCAGGGCGGGCCCGCCGGCTCCACGCAATCCATACTCAGTCTCAGCCAGCAGCTCGCACGCGGCGGTCACCGCGTGCTCGTGGGATGCCGCAGCGACGTGCTGCTCGCGCGGCTGGCTCGGGACGCGGGGCTCGCCGTCGTGCCGCTCGACTTCACGCGACTCGGCGCCCTCGCGCAGTCGCTCGCCGCAGTGCTGACGCAGCAGCGCGTGGATGTCGTGAACTCGCACGCGACGCGTGATCGTCGCGCGCTCACCTGGCTGCGGTGGCGCCGGGCCCTGCCGCAGGCGTTCGTCGTCACGCGCCGCACCATGCCGCTCACGTCACCCCTCGAGCTCGCGGCGGTGGGGCTGACGGCGGACCGCACCATCGCCGTGAGCGCCGCGGTGGCCCATGCGCTGCGCCGGCGGCTCCACCCCGGTGCGCGGCTGCGCGTGGTGCCCAACGGCATCGCGCTGGCGCGCGTCGACGCTCCCCTCCCCGCGGCGGAGCTCGCTGCCGCGCGCGCGGCCCTCGGTGACACGCAGGGTCGGCCCGTCGTCGCGGTCGTCTCGCGGCGCAAGGATCAGGACGTCCTGCTCCGGGCCCTGCCGCAGATCGAGCGGCCCGTCGTCCTCGCCCTGGTGGGTATCGAGCCCGACGGTGGCTTGCGGGCGCTCGCGCGCGCGGCGCCCGCGCGTCACGCGGTGGTGTTCGTGCCGCGTAGCGACCGGCCGCTCGCGTTCTACCATCTCGCTGCGGTTGCGGCGCTCCCGTCCCGCATCGAGGGGCTGTCGCAGGGGCTGCTCGAGGCGATGGCGCTGGGGCTGCCCACGGTGGCGTCGGACGCGGGCGGCAATCGGGAGCTCATCTCGCCGGGCGCCACCGGCGTGCTGGTGCCGCCGCTCGACGCCGGGGCGTGGGCCCGCGCCCTCGAGTCGCTACTCGAGGACGGCGCGTTTTCGCGCCGCATCGCGGGTGCCGGGCGGGAGCTCGTGCGCCGCGACTTCACGCTCGAGCGCACGGCCGCGCGCACCGAGGCGGTGTATCGCGCAGCGCTCGAGCGGCGGCGATTGCTCGCGGGCGATCCATCTTGTTAGCATTGAGCGAACGTCATGGCCACGCGCGCGCCCATCACCTTCGTCATCCCCACGCGGAACGAAGCGGCGAACATCGACGACTGCGTGCGGGGACTCGCGTCGGCCGGCGAGGTCATCGTGGTCGACAACGCCTCGACCGATGGCACGGCCGAGCTGGCCCGGCAGGCGGGGGCGCGGGTGTTGGACCACGCCGGCCCCGGCACCGCGCAGCGGAATAGCGGGATCGCGGCGGCTGCGCATGAGTGGATCTTCACGCTCGACGCCGACGAGCGCGTGGGGCCGGAGCTTGTGCGCGAGCTCGCGGCGACGGTCGCGGCGCCGGCACACGAGGCCTACGCGGTGCGCCGGCGCAACGTGTTCCTCGGCAAGCTCGTCCGGCACGCCGGATGGGGGAACGACTGGGTGGTGCGGCTGTTCCGGCGGAACCGCCGCTTCGGCGAGCGCAAGGTCCACGGAGCGCTCGAGCCGGTGGCGGACGTCGGCCGGCTCGCGGCTCCCCTCGACCACGTGCCCTATCGCGACCTGAGGCAGTATCTGCAGAAGCTCGATCGAGCCACGGGATTCGCGGCGGAAGAGCTCGCTGGCCGCGGGCGCCGGCCCCGCATGACGGATCTCCTGGTGCGGCCGCCCGCGCGGTTCGTCCGCATGTATTTCCTGCAACTCGGTATCCTCGACGGATGGCACGGGGTCGTGCTGTGCGGGCTCGCCGCCGTGAGCGTGTTCCTCAAGTACGCCCGCCTCTGGGAGCGCTCGCGATGACCAATCTCTTGCTCGCGCAGGACTTTCCTCCGATGGGCGGCGGCATCGCGCGCCTGCACGGCGAGCTGGCGAAGCGCTACCCCCGCGGCGAGCTGATCGTTTCGACTCCGCAGGATCACGATGCGTCGGACTTCGACGCCCCGCTCGACGGCATCGTGGACCGGTTGCCGGTCAGCCGCCGGCTCACGAAGTCGCTTCCCGGTTTGCTGCTCTGGTCGCGCCGGGCGGCGGCGCTGGCGCGCCGGCACCATGTCCGCTTCGTGCACTGCGGCAACGTCAAACCCGCCGGCTACCCCGCCCGCTGGGTGCTCGAGCGCTGCCGCGTGCCCTACAGCATCTACTTTCACGGGCGCGACCTGCTGACCGAGCAGCACAAGATGCGCCAGTCCCGCTTTAAGCGGCGCGCCGCGCGGGCGATCGTGGGCGGGGCCGCGGTGCTCCTGGCGAACAGCGCCTGGACCCGTGACTTGGCCCTCGCGGTGCTGGGCGAGTTGGGGCTCGACGGCCATGGCCAGCGGTTGCGCGTGGTGCATCTCGGCACCGATCCCGATCGCTTCCGGCCCGGCAGGGATCCGACGGAGCTGCGCCAGCGGCTCGGCCTGCCGGACGGCGGCATACGCTGGCTGCTGACGGTGGCGCGGCTCACGCCGCACAAGGGCGTGGACACGGTGCTGCACGCCCTCCCGGCGATCCTCGAGCGCGCGCCCGACGTGCGCTACGCAGTGGCCGGGAACGGGGTAGCCCGCGAGCTGCTGGAGGACCTGGCGCGCGAACTCGGGGTGGCGGACCGGGTGTCGTTTCTCGGCACGATCGACGAGCGTGACCTGCCCGCGCTGTACAACCTCGCCTCCGTGTACGTCGGGGCATCGCGCCGCGCCGAGCGGGTCGGCGTCGAGGGGTTCGGGATCTCGCTCGTCGAGGCGTCGGCGTGCGGCCTGCCGGTCGTGGCGGGGAACTCCGGCGGAATTCCGGACGCGGTGCGCGACGGCGAGACCGGATTCCTCGTGCCGCCCGAGGACCCGGCCGCGCTCGCGGGCGCCGTCTCCCGCCTGCTCGCGGACCGCGCGCTCGCGCAGCGCATCGGCGCGGCCGGGCGGCGCGCGGTCGAGACCTACTACAACTGGGACCGCGTGGTGCGGGATTTTCGGGCGATCGAAGCCGAGGTGGTGGCGGGATAGGGATTGAGCACCACCCTCCTCCTCGCGTACAACTTTCCTCCCCACGGCGGCGGGATCGCCCGGACGATGGGCGAAGTGGCGCTGCGCTATCCGCCCGGCTCCCTCGTCGTCTCGACCGGGCGGGAAGCGGGAAGCGAGACGAGCGACGCGCGCTTCCCGCACGCGATCGACCGGGTCGGAATCCGTGCGAAGCGCCTGCGGACGATCAACGGGCTGGTCCTCTGGGGCGCGCGGGCGGGCGCGCTGGCGCGAGGCGTGCGCCCGGGGTTCGTCTGGTGCGGCGAGCTCAAGCCCGCAGGCTACCCGGCGAGCTGGCTCCAGCGGCGGTACGGGCTCCCGTACGGGCTCGTCACGTACGGGACGGAGCTGCTGCTCCTCGACGCCAAGATCCGCCGCTCGGCCTTCAAGCGGTGGACGGCGCGCGAGCTCGTGCGGGGCTGCGCCGTGGTCGTGGCGATCAGCCGTTGGACCGCGGACCTCGCCCGCTCGGTGTTTGCCGCGCTCGCCGTCTCCCCCGACATCCGCGTCGTGCCGCTCGGCACCGCGCCGTCATCCTTCCGCCCGGGAATCGACCCGCGCCCGGTGCGCGACAAGTACGGCCTGGACGGCGGCCCCTGGCTGCTCACCGTCTCGCGACTCGAATGGCACAAGGGAATCGACACGGTCATCCGGGCGCTGCCGGCGGTGCGCGCCGCGTTCCCGGCCGCGCCCCCCCGTTACGCCGTGGCGGGACTCGGACCGCACCGCGAGCGCTTCGAGCGGCTCGCGGCGGACCTGGGGCTCGGCGCCGCCGTGCGCTTCCTCGGCTTCGTGCCGGACGAGGAGCTGCCGGCCCTGTACAACGCCGTCGATCTCTACGTCGGCGCATCGCGGCGCGTCGAGCTCTTGGCGGAGGGGTTCGGTATCGCGCTCGTCGAGGCGTCCGGGTGCGGCCTCGCGGTCGTGGGCGGACGCTCGGGCGGCGTGCCCGACGCGGTGCGCGACGGGGAGACGGGCATCCTCGTCGATCCTGACGATCCCGCGGCGGTGGCCCAGGGGATCACGCGACTGCTCGGCGACCCGGAGCTGCGGCGCCGCATGGGGGCGGCGGGCCGCCGCGCCGTGGAGACCTACTACAATTGGGATCGCGTCGCCCGTGACCTCCGCTCGATCGACGAGGAATTCCGGAGATCAACGTAGCTTCCTCGCGATCACCAGCAGCTGCTCGCTCGCCAGCATCGCCGGATGCATCATCCACCGGAAGAGATCGTCCTCGCCTTCCCGCTGCCGCCCGGGAGCCACGCGTCGCCTGGTCTCCAGTCGCGCGCACAGCCAGAATAGGGGGAACAGCAGCAGCAGCCACGCATGCCGGCGCTTGAATCGGGTGAACTCCAGCCTCTCGACCCTGAGGCCGGCTTGGAAGAGGAGCGTATGCAGCAGTGGAAAGTCCACCGGGTTGACGTGGTAGGCGTACAGCTGGTCCGGCCGAATGTCCCACCCGACCCGGCGACGAATGAGCTTGTGCGTGCCGGTGAGGAAGAAGTAGAGCCGGGAGTGCAGCCGCGCGATGTTGGGGGTGGTGAGGACGAGGTGCCCGCCCGGCCGCAGGATCCGGCCGGCTTCGGCTATCACGGGGATGCACGTGAACAGGTGTTCCAGCACCTCGCTGAGAATCACGACGTCGAATGACGCGGGGTCGTACGGCAGCGGCTTCAGGAGGTCGATGTCCGGATCGATCGCGAGGTCGTCGTGCAGCGTCTGGGGCGCGTCGTGCAGCTTGTAATCATCGCTTCTGAAATGCGTCCCTCGGACCTCGCAGCCATCGCGCGACAGCTCGGCGATAATTTCGCCCTTCCCGCAGCTCAGGTCGAGGACGCGCAGGGAGGGATACGCCGGGAGCGTGCACAGCGCGCGCACGATGGCGCGCGCGACGAAGGCTTGTGGCAAGCGCTCGCTAGCCGGCCGCGCCCGCGGCCTTGGGCGCGGCGGCCGGCCGCGCGCTGATCGCGTACGTCGGGCAGTGGCGGATGAACTCGCCGTCGATCGGCGACCAATCCTGATCCGGCCGCGTCACCACGGCCTTGCCCTGGGCATCGAGCACGAACATCCCCGGCGGCGCCTGCACCAGGCAGGCCCCGCACCCGATGCAGCGCTCGCGCTGCACGCGGACGGTGACGGCGCGGCGCGGGTAGACCCCCGCGTCGCCCTGGCCGGGCCACTCTGCCGATCGGTCGAGCGCGGCGATCGTCGCGCGGTAGCCTTCCTCCACCAGCTCGCGCAGGTGGTCGAACGAGAATGCCGAGATGTGCTCGACGCGCGGGTGGATATAGTAGATCGGCGGCGTGGTCCACTCGCGCAGCCGCAACTCGAGCAGCGACTGCATCGCGATCTCCTCGGCGCGGGCGAACACCGCCGCGAACCCTTCTTCCTGCGTGTCCGCCCGGAAGGCGTTGGACGCGGACACGTCCACCGCGAGGATCAGGTCGGCACCGAGAATCCGCGCGGTGCCCACCGGGAGGTTGTCCACCGTGGCGCCGTCCACGTAGAACCGCCCGCGGATCTCGCGCGGCGGCAGGTAGCCCGGCAGCGCGCACGACGCGAACACCGCGTCCCGCACCGGCACCTCGTCCAACCCCTCGAGCCCCCAGAACACCTGCATCCCCGAGTTGATGTCCACGGTGTTCACGATCAGCGGCTGATGCAGCTCCTGAAACGTCACCGCTCCGACCACGCGATCGATCAGCGCGTCGAGCGGCTCGCGGCGGAACAGGGCGGGGGAGCGCATCCGCTTGAACGCCATGTCGGCGTGCGCGACGGCGAACACGTCCTTGCGCCGCAACCCGATCGCCACCTCACGCAGCTCGGCGATGCTGTTCCCGGCCGACCACCCGGCGCCCACCAGCGCGCCCACGCTCGACCCGACGATCTGGGTCGGCACGAGCCCGCGTTCGGTGAGCGCCTCGAGCACACCGACGTGGGCGACGCCTTTCATGCCGCCGCCGCCGAGCACGAGAGTGAAGCGCGTCTCTGTGTTCACGTGATTCGCCGCTTGCCCAGAAGGTGAGCCTCCGAGTAACGTAGTCATTGCCCCTATGCCGGCGCTACTGATCCGCCATCGCGTCATGCGGAGTCGCTGGACGACGGCTGGCCTCGCCGTCCTCGCCGCGCTCGCCCTGCTCGCGCTCGCCGCGCCGTGGATCGCGCCGGGTGATCCGTATCACGGGCGGCTCGCCGCCGCGCTGCGGGCGCCGTCCCCGGCGTACGTGTTCGGCACCGACGCGCAAGGACGGGACGTGTTGAGCCGCGTGCTGTTCGGGGCGCGGCTCTCCCTCGCGGTCGGGCTCGCGAGCCAGGTGATCGCCGTCGCGGCGGGGCTCGCCCTGGGGCTCGCGGCGGGCTACTACGGCCGCTGGGTCGATGCCGTCGTGATGCGCGCGGCCGACGTCACGCTCGCCTTCCCCTCGCTCCTGCTCCTCATCGCCGTCGCGGCCGCCGTGAAGCCGTCGCTCCCAGTCGTGTGCATGGTGATCGGCCTCGTCGGCTGGGCCGGCATGGCGCGCCTCGTGCGCGGCCAGGTGCTCGTCGTGCGGGGGCTCGACTACGTGCAGGCGGCCCGCGCGCTCGGTGCGCCTGACACGCGCCTCGTGGCCCGCCACGTGCTCCCCAACGTGCTCGGCCCGGTGATCGTCGCGGCGACCCTGGGGGTCGGCGGCGCGATCATGGCGGAGGCGGCCCTGTCGTTCGTCGGGCTGGGCGCCCAGCCCCCCACCCCGTCCTGGGGCGCCATGGTCGCCGAGGGGCGCGACCTGCTGCGCGTGGCTCCGTGGGTGTCGCTCTTTCCGGGGCTCGCGATCGGCGTCACCGTGCTGGGCGTGAACCTCGTGGGGGACGGGCTGCGCGACGCGCTCGACGTGCGAGCATGACCGACATCGCCTATCACCCCACCCGGATCAGGGCGCTGCGGGAAACCTTCCGCGCGCTGCGCGCGGCCGAGTTCCCCTGGACCGCGGATACCGTCTACCTGAACAACGCCTCCACCGGTCCCATTCCCGAGCGCAGCCGCCGCGCCCTCGACGAGTTCACCGCCAAGCGCACCGCCCCGCATCTCCTGCCCGATCGCGAGCTGCAGGCGGCGTTGCAGGCGGGGCGGGCCGCGGTGGCGCGGCTCATCAACGCGGACGTGACGGAAATCGCGCTCGCCACGAACACGAGCCACGGATTGAACCTCGCGGCGCGTGCCCTGCCGCTCCAGCCGGGCGACGTGGTGCTCGTGTCGGACCGCGAGTTTCCCGCGAACGTCTATCCCTGGCTGCTCCTCAAGAAACAGGGGACCGAGGTCGAGCTCGCGCCCTGCGGGCCGGAGGGCTGGCCCGACGAGGACTACCTGGTCGAGCGGCTGCACGACCCGCGGGTACGGCTCCTCGCCGTCTCGTTCGTGCAGTTCTCGAACGGCTACCGGGCCGACCTCGGCCGGCTCGGCGCGGCGTGCCGCGCCAACGGCACGTTCCTCGTGGTGGACGGGATCCAGGGCGTGGGCAACTCGGTCCTCGATGTGCGCGAGACGCCGGTGGACATCCTCGCGTGCGGCGGCCAAAAGTGGCTGCTCTCGCCGTGGGGCTCGGGCTTCGTCTACGTCCGGCGCGAGCTGATCTCGGCGCTCGAGCCTGCGGTCACCGGCTGGATGGCGTTCGAAGGGACCGACGACTTCTCCCGCCTCACCGAGTACAACCCAACGTTCCGCCCCGACGCCCGCCGCTTCGAGATGGTCACGCTGCCCTATCAGGACTTCGTGGGGATGACCACGTCGGTGGGGATGCTCGCGGACTTGGGCGTCGAGGACATCCAGCGGTACACGCGCGGTCTGCACGAGCCGGTGTTCCGCTGGGCGGACGAGAACGGGGTGCAGGTGGCGTCACCGCGGGACGACGCGCACCGCTCCGCGATCGTGTGTCTCGCCCCCGACCATCCCGCCGAGGCCTACCACGCCCTCAAACGCGCCCACGTGGTGTGCTCGCTCCGCGAAGGCGCCATCCGGCTGGCCCCGCACTGCTACAACACCGTCGAAGAGATGGAACGCGTGCTGGATGTGCTGGACCAGCTAGAGTAAAAGGCGTTACACGTCACACGTCACACGTTGCACGACATCATGGAACGTGTAACGTGCAACGCCTCTCATGCAACGCTTTCGCGGTGCCTATCCGCCCACCCCGCCCAGCCCACGAACAACCAGCCGAACGCGATCCCGCCGATCGCGAGCGCCTGCAGCGTTGGCGGCGGACCCGAAAACAGCGAGCCGAGGTAGGAGAGCACGAGCACCGCAAGGAGCGCCCACCACCCGTAGCGGCCGGCGGCGTCGCGCGCCCGTGTCGTCGTCAGATAGATCCAGGCGCCCGCACCGAACATCAGCCCTTCGACGATCACCGTCCCCGCGACCGAGTGCCACAGGCCCAGCCCCACCTTGGGGCCGCCGGGAGCGAGCGGCATGTCGGGGACGTGTGTGACGACGTCGAGCAGCCAGTGGCTCACCACGAGCAGTGCGACGATCTGCGCCCCGCGGGCATACCCGGTCCGTAGTCCATACAGCAGGGCGAACGCGATCCCCCAGCCGATCAGCGTGACGAGGCTGTGCGAGATCGGATACGCGTCGAACGTGAGGGTGAGGAACGGATTGGTGCCGCCGGTGACGCGCACCTGCTCCCACCCGGCCACCAGGAAGGCGGGCCACAGGAGGTCCGCGAGCGACGCCGCGGCGAACAGCGTGCCGAGCGAGGTCCTGGGAGCGACGCGCTTGGCGGCGAGCGCCAGCGCGTAATGGCCGATGAACACGGTCAGCGCTCCACACGCAACAGGGCGTAATCCCTCTTGCCTTTGCGCAGCAGCAGGTTCTGGTCGGCGAGCCACTCACTCGCGGCGATGGTGTGCTCGACGTCCTTGATGCGTTGCTGGTTCAGGTAGATGCCTCCCTGTTCGACCGCTCGCCGTGCCTCGCTCTTCGATTTGGCGAGCCCACAGCGGACCACCGCGTCGATCAGGGTGAGGGCGTCGCGGCTCGAGACAGTGGTCGTAGGGATCTCGTGGGCGAGTGTGTCGAACACCCGGCGGTTGGCCGCGCGGGGATCGAAGTCCCCGAACAGGATCTCGGACGCGACCATGGGGTTGCGCGCAGCCTCGCCATGAATGCGCTCGGTGACCTCGGCGGCCAGCACGCGCTGCGCTTCTCGCTTCGAGGGATCTTCCTTCGCGCGATGCAGCAGCTCCTTCAGATCGTCGCGTGGCTTGAGGGAGAACAGTTTCAGATACCGGTCGACGTTGCGATCGTCGGTATTGACCCAGAATTGGTAGAACTTGTACGGCGACGTGAGGGCGGGATCAAGGTAGATCGCCCCCGCTTCCGTTTTCCCGAACTTCGCCCCAGACGTGGTCGTCACGAGCGGCGCCACGAGTCCGTGGGCCTCGCCTCCCTCCACACGGCGAATGAGGTCGATCCCGGCCGTGATGTTTCCCCATTGATCGCTGCCGCCCACCTGGATCGTGCAATGCTTGGCGCGAAAGAGGTGAAGGAAGTCGTACGCCTGCAGCAACATGTAGCTGAATTCGGTGTACGAGATCCCCGTGTCGAGCCGCGCCTGTACTGACTCCTTCTGCAGCATGATGTTCACGCCGAAGTGTTTTCCGATGTCGCGCAGAAAGTCCACGAGGGTTTGCTTGACGAGCCAGTCAGCATTGTCGGGGACCTCGCCGCGCGTCTCCGGCGTGTCGAAGTCGAGAAGCCGCTGCATCTGAACCCGTATGCGCTGCACGTTGTCGCGGATTTGCTCCTTCGACAGCAGCGGCCGCTCGCCCGGCTTGCCGCTCGGATCCCCGATTAGCCCCGTGCCGCCGCCCATCAATGCGATCGGCCGATGGCCAGCCAGCTGAAAGTGCCGCAGCAGCATGATTGGCATGACATTGCCGAGCTGCAGGCTGGGCGCGGTCGGATCGAACCCGCAGTACAACGTGCGGCGCCCCCCCGCGAGGTGGGCTGCGAGGTCCCGCGTGGCGTGGTGCACGAAGCCGCGCCACTCGAGCTCGGCCAGGAGGTCCGGCATGGCGCGGAATCGTACGGGAAGGTCCAACCGCTGGCAAGCGTTGGGCCACCTCACTAGGTTGTAGCGCGATGGCCTCCGTCCCTGCATCGGTCGCCCTGCCACGCCCCCGTCCCGGCACTTGGTGGCAGCACCCGCAGAACCGCGCACGCTTGATCGCGCTGGCGGTGCTGCTCGCCGCGTACCTCGTCGGCCTAACCTACGGGTCGTGGACCCGCGTGTGCGCGGGCGAGCACTGCCCCAGCATCTCGCGCCTCGTCGCGAACCCCAACCACCAGGTCCAGACCTCGAAGGTGTACGCGGCGGATGGTCGCCTGATCAGTGAGCTCGGCGCCGAGCGGCGGACCGTGCTGCCGCTCGACGAGATTCCGGTGCCGCTGCGCCAGGCGTTCATCGCCACCGAGGACAAGCGGTTCTATCGGCACCATGGGATCGACTACTGGCGCATCTTCGGGGCGATCAAGAACGACCTGCTGACGATGAGCTTCGCGCAGGGGTTCTCGACCATCACGATGCAGCTGGCGCGCAACATCTTCCCCGAGGAGATCAGCCGCGAGAAGAAGCTCACGCGCAAGCTCAAGGAAGCGCGCGTCGCGGTGGAGATCGAGAACAACTTCCCCAAGGACACGATCCTCCAGCTGTACCTCAACCAGATCGACCTCGGGGCCGGGGCCCACGGTGTCGCGGCGGCGGCCCAGATCTACTTCGGGAAGTCGGCGCGGCAGCTCAACGTCGCCGAGGGGGCGACGCTCGCGGCGTTGCCCAAGGCGCCGGCGTTCTACAACCCGCGCACGCACCCGGAGCGGGCCGTGCGGCGGCGCAACGTCGTGCTGGGGCTGATGCGCGACCAGGGCTTCCTCACGCCCGAGGAGTGCGACCTGTGGCGCGCCTACCCGCTCGTGCTCACGTCGAACCGCACCAACTATGGGGACGTCGCGCCCTACTTCGTCGAATGGCTGCGCGTGCAGCTCGACGCCCGCTTCGGGCGCGATCTCTACGAGGGCGGGCTGCGCATCTATACCACGCTCGACCTCGACATGCAGGAGGCGGCGGAGCGCGCGCTTCAGTCGCAGCTCGACGCGATCGAGGCGGGTGTGTACTCGAACGGCAAATTCCCGGGCAAGACCACCTACCGCGAGTATATCGAATCGTCCCGGGCGGCCGGCGAGGACCACGGCCAGTTCACACCCTATCTGCAGGGCGCGCTGGTCGCGCTGGAAGTCAACACCGGATACATCCGGGCCATGATCGGCGGGCGCGACTTCGACGACTCGAAGTACAACCGCGCCACGCAGGCGATCCGCCAGCCGGGCTCGACGTTCAAGCCGTTCGTGTACTCCGCGGCCGTCCGCGCGGGCCACCCCGTCACCGAGATCCTCGACGACTCGCCGCTCAACCCGCCGGTGATTCAGCTCGACTCGACGCTGTGGCAGCCCAAGGACGACGACGACACTACGCTCGGTCTCATCCCCATGCGGGAGGGCCTCTACCTCTCGCGCAACCTCGCGACCATCAAGCTCGGGATGGCGCTGGGGGAGCAGACGGTGATCGGGGAGGCGCGGCGCTACGGCATCACGACACCCCTCCCGCCCTATCCGTCGATCCACATCGGCGCGAGGGGCGTGCGGCCCATGGAGATCATCGCCGCCTACACCGCGTTCGCGACGCTCGGCACCCGCGCCGAGCCCGTCGGCATCCTGCGGGTCGAGGATCGGCAGGGGAACATCCTGTGGCAGCCGGCGATCCGGCGTGAGCCGGTGATGGACCCGGAGCACACGTGGCTGATGGTGGACATGATGAAGGACGTGATCCGCCGGGGCACGGCGTTCAGCGCGGTGTGGAAGGCGGGCCTGACCATCCCCGCCGCCGGGAAGACGGGTACCACCGACGACTACACCGACGCCTGGTTCATCGGCTACACCCCCGAGCTCGTCGCGGGCATGTGGGTCGGCTACGACATCCAGCAGCGCATCCTCGAGCACAACGCTGGGGGCGGCCGCATCGTCGCCCCCGCCTGGACCGCGTTCATGCGCGACGTCTACGATCGCCGGCCCGCGCCGCCCGACTGGGTGAGGCCCGACTCGCTCATCACGCGCGAAGTCGACTGGTCGAACGGCTATCTCGCCACGCCCTTCTGCCCGCAGGACGTGCGGCACTGGGACTGGTTCTATCCGGGCACCGAGCCCACGCAGGCCTGCCCCGTGCACTCGCCGTTCGGCGTGTCGCCATAACGCAGCGGTGTTGCGCATCCGCGCGGGCTCCGTGCATCCGGTGACGGCGCCGTCCATCGAGGACGGCGCCGTTCTCGTTGACGACCGGGGCACGATCGCCGCCGTCGGGCCCGACCGACTCGTCCCGGCGCCCGAGCACGCGCGCCGGCTCGAGTTCCCCGACGCAGCGCTCCTGCCGGGACTCGTAAACACGCATACCCACCTCGAGCTCACGCACCTCGTCGGGCGGGACGCCGAGCCCGAGTTCGCGCGTTGGATCCGCACCATCCGTGCGCTCAAGGACGCCACCACGCCGGACGAGTTCGCCCGATCGGCGGAGCGGGGCGTGCGGGATTGCTGGGCGGCAGGCGTGACGTGCGTGGCGGACACCGGCAGCACCGGAGTGGTGCTGCACGCGCTGCACGCGCTGGGCGGGCGGGGGATCGTCTTCCAGGAGGTGTTCGGCCCCGACCCGGCGCAGGCGCCCGCGAGCCTCGCCGAGCTGGAGCAGGCCCTGGCGCGGCTCGGCCCCCTGACGTCGTCGCAGCTCCGGCTCGGCGTCTCCCCCCACGCTCCCTACACGGTCAGCGACCGGCTGTATCGCGCGGTGCACGACCTCGCGCGTAGCACCGGACTTCCCGTGGCGTTGCACCTCGCCGAGTCGCGCGAGGAGACCGAGCTCGTGCAAGACGGCACGGGCCCGTTCGCCGACGCGCTGCGGGCCCGCGGCATCCAGGTGGCGGCTCGAGGCCGGTCCCCCGTCGAACACCTCGTGCAACTTGGCGTCGTGCAACGGGGAACGGCGTGTCTCTGCATTCACTGCGTGCAGGTGAGCCAGCGGGACGTCGAGCTGCTGCGGCAGGCGGGCGTCGCCATCGCCCACTGCCCGCGCTCCAACCGCGCTCACGGGCACGGCACGGCGCCACTCGCGGCGTTCCGCCGCGCGGGCCTGCGCGTCGGCCTCGGCACGGATTCGGTCGTGAGCACGGGGGACGTGAGCCTGTGGCCCGAGGCGGCGGCGGCCGGGCTCGCAGGCGAGGACGCCCTCCGGATGCTCACGCTCGAGGGTGCGCGCGCTCTCGGCCTGGACGGCGAGATCGGCTCGCTCGAGACGGGCAAAGCAGCCGATCTCGCCGTGTTTCCCTCGACCGCCCTCGACCGTCTTCGACCGCCCCCCACCGCCCTTCTCACCGTCGTCGCCGGACGGGTGGTTCACGGCTAAATTCCGCCCGCATGAAAACCCAACGTCATGCCGCCATCCTGAAGATCGTTCGCGCCGAGACGGTGGCGAGCCAGGAGCAGCTGCGCGAGCTGCTACGGGCCGAGGGCTTCGACGTGACCCAGGCGACCCTGTCGCGCGACATTCGGGAGCTGGGCCTCGCCAAGGTGGCGGCGCCGGACGGGGGCTCGCACTACGCGCCGCCCCCCGAGGGCGGGCCCGCGATGCGGCCGCACTTGGAGCAGTTGCTTCCGACCATGCTGGTGTCGCTCGACGGCGTGGGTCCGCTGCTCGTGCTGAAAACACCCGCAGGCGGCGCGCAGGCGCTCGGGCTGGCGCTCGACGCCGCGGGGTGGCCCGAGCTCATCGGGACGATCGCGGGCGATGACGCCGTCCTCGTGATCACGCGCAGTGAGCGCGCCCGCCGCGCGGTGCAGACCCGGCTCAAGGAGGCAGCCGGCCTCCCCGACTGAGTTGTCCCTGTCGCACGGTCGCGACAGCCCTTCGCCTCGCGCTCGTCTCCCAACTTCCCTTGGCTTGCTCGGTGCCGCAGTTTTGAGCGCGACCATTCGCACCAATCCCGGGAGATACCGTGAAACACTCATTGGCTGTGATTCCACTCGTGGCGTGTCTCGCGCTCGCGTCGGCCCACGCCGCGGCCGCCCAGGCGTCGCTCAACACGCTGACGCCCGCCGAGCGCGACGCCGGCTGGCGGCTCTTGTTCGACGGCAAGACCACAACCGGCTGGCGGGGATGGAAGATGGACACGCTGCCGTCGGGCTGGGAGGTCGTGGACGGAGCGCTGACGCGGGTGCGCCCCGCGGCAGACATCATCACCACCGAGAAGTTCAAGGACTTCGAGCTGTCGCTCGAGTGGAACATCGCGCCGAAGGGCAACAGCGGGATCTTCTACCGCGCGAGCGAGCAAGACGACGCGATCTACTGGACCGCGCCCGAGATGCAGGTGCTCGACGACGCCGGGCATCCCGATGGCCGGTCGCGCCTCACGGCGGCCGGATCGGACTACGGGCTGTATCCCTCGCCCGCCGGCGTCGTGAAACCCGCGGGTCAATGGAACCAGGTTCGCCTCGTCGTGAACGGGAACCACGTGGAGCACTGGCTCAACGGCGTGAAGGTCGTGGAATACGAGCTCGGCAGTCCAGATTGGGAGGCGAAGGTCAAGGCAAGCAAGTTCGCACGCCACCGGGGCTACGGCCGGAACCGGGAGGGCTACATCGGCCTCCAGGAGCATGACTACTGGGTTGCCTACCGTAACATCAAGATCCGGGTGCTGCCGTGAGCGTCCGCGTCCGGCTGTCCGCGATGATGTTCCTCCAGTTCTTCATCTGGGGCGCCTGGTACACGACGATCGCGGTGTACATGACCCACCACGGGATGGAAACGCTGACGCATTGGCCCTATACGGTGAACCCGATCGCGGCCATCGTCGCGCCGTTTTTCCTGGGGCTCGTCGCCGACCGCTACTTCGCGACCGAGAAGGTGCTGGGCGCGCTCCACCTGCTGGGCGGCGCGGTGATGTTCGCCGTGCCCCTGGCCACGGGCGCGCCCGTGGCGTTCATCCTGCTCCTGCTGTTCTACAACCTGTGCTACATGCCGACCCTCGGCCTCGCGAACAGCCTGGCGTTCCACCACATCCAGTCGCAGGAGAAACAGTTTCCTCTGATCCGCGTGTTCGGCACCATCGGCTGGATCGTGGCCGGCTTGTCCATCAGCTTCGTGCTGGGCCCGCTAATCGGCGTCGTCGCGGAGCGCACGGCGCTGCCGGTCTATACCGCGGCCACCGCGAGCGTCCTGCTCGGGCTCTTCAGCTTCACGCTGCCGCACACCCCGCCGCCCGGCGCAGGGCAACGGGTCTCGCTGCGCAGCATCATCGGCCTCGACGCGCTCACGCAGCTCGGGGATGCGCCATTCTACGTCTTCATCGCGGCCTCGTTCCTGCTGTGCATTCCGCTGGCCGCCTACTACAACTTCACCCAGACCTTCCTGGACAATGCCGGCGTGACGAAGGTCGCGGCGACGCAGACGCTCGGTCAGATGTCCGAGGTCGGCTTCATGCTGCTGATGCCGCTGATGTTCGCCCGGCTCGGCGTGAAGCGGATGCTCATGGTCGGCATGGCCGCCTGGGTGCTGCGGTACGCGTTGTTCGCGGTGGCCGCTCCCTCGGCGATCTTCTCCCTCATCCTCATCGGGATCCTGCTCCATGGCGTCTGCTACGACTTCTTCTTCGTGACCGGCCAGATCTACGTGGACAAGCGCTCGACGCCCGCGATCCGGGGCCAGGCCCAGGGTTTCCTCGTCCTGGTCACCTACGGTCTCGGCATGTTCATCGGCGCCCAGTTGGCCGGCAACGTGTACAACCGCATCCTCGGCGGCGCAACCAGCCTCAGGCTCGCACAATGGCCGAGCTTCTGGGTGCTGCCCGCCGGGTTCGCCGCGGTGGTCCTGCTTTTGTTCGCGGCGCTGTTTCGCTCGGGGGGCGCGCCCGCACGCGAGCCCGCGGCGGCTGATTGAGGAGACTCCCATCATGACACGCAAGCGCATCTCGCGACGCGCGTTCGTCAGCGACGTCGGCGCGGTCGCCGCTTTCACCATCGTCCCGCGCCACGTGCTCGGCCGCGGCTACCGGGCGCCGAGCGATACGCTCAACATCGCCTGCATCGGCGTGGGCGGTCGCGGCAAGGAGGACGTGAAGGGCGTCGCCGCGGAGAACATCTACGCCCTGTGCGACGTGGATGACGTGAGCGCGGCCGAGACGTACGCGAAGTACCCCCGGGCCAAACGCTACAAGGATTTTCGCGAGCTGCTCGACCGCGAGGCGAAGCGCATCGACGCCGTCGTCGTCGCGACCCCGGACCACACGCACGCTGCCGCCGCGATCCGGGCGATGAAGGCCGGCAAGCACGTGTACTGTGAGAAGCCGCTCGCCCGCACGATCGACGAAGTCCGCGCCATAGTCGAGGCGGCCAGGAAATCGAAGGTCGTGACCCAGATGGGGAACCAGGGGCATGCGAACGAGGGCACGCGCCAGATCCGCGAGTGGGTGGAAGCGGGCGCGATCGGCACGGTCCGCGAGGTGCACTGCTGGACCAATCGGCCGATCTGGCCCCAGGGGCAGGACCGGCCGCTCGAGGAGTACTTCACCCCCGCGACGCTCGCCTGGGACCTGTGGCTCGGCCCCGCGCCGGTCCGGCCTTACCATCCGGCGTACGCGCCGTTCAAGTGGCGCGGCTGGTGGGACTTCGGCTGCGGCGCCCTAGGCGACATGGCCTGCCACCTGATGGACGCGGCGTTCTGGACGCTCGACCTCGGACGGCCCATCCGCATCGAGGCGGAGTCGACGAAGCTCTACAGCGAGACCGCGCCCGCGAGCTCGCGCATCGCCTACTCGTTCGCGGCGCATGGCACGCGCGCGGAGGTGAAGCTCGTGTGGCGGGACGGCGGCCTCTATCCCCCGCGGCCGCCCGAAGTCGCCGACGACCTGCAGTGGCCGCCGGACAACCAGGGGCAGCTATGGGTCGGGACGGAGGGCAAGCTCCTCGCCGGCACCTACGGCGACGAGCCGCGCCTCCTCGACCCGGCGCGGCAGGCGGACATCGCGGCGCACCCGCCGGCGCCGAAGTATCCGCGCTCGGCCGGTGTGTACGCCGAATGGATCGCCGCGTGCAAGGGTCAGGGACAGACGAACTCGAGCTTCCCCGAGTACGCGGGGCCGCTCACCGAGATGGTGCTGCTCGGCAACCTGGCGGTGCGCACCGGCAAGATGCTCGAGATCGGCGCCGAAACGGGACAGGTCACGAACGTCAAGGTGCCGGAAGAGTACGTCCGCCCCACCTATCGGCCGGGCTGGAGCGCGTAGCCGGAGTTACGAGCCCGGCAGCTCGCGGATCCAAATGGTGCGGTACCGGACGCGGTTGCCATGGTCCTGCAGCAGCAGCGGCAACCGGTCCGCGTGCGGCCGGTAGCGCGCCCGCTCCGCGTGCACGGTCCAACCCGTGATGACCGTGTTGTCCTGCACCAGCACGCCGTTATGAAGCACCGTGACGCGAGCCGAGTCCCGGACCGCGCCGTCCGGCGCGAAGCGGGGGCGGTGGAACACGATGTCGTACGTCTGCCACTGGCCCGGCGGGCGGCACGCGTTCACGAGCGGCGGCGTCTGCCCGTACACGGCGGCCGCGGCGCCGTCAGCGTACGTGTCGTTGTGGTACCCGTCGAGCACCTGGATCTCGTAGTGGGTCATGAGGAATACGCCGCTGTTGCCGCGCTCCTGGCCCTCGCCCGTCGGTGGTGTCGGGGTGGCCCACTCGAGGTGGAGTTGTACGTCGCTGAAGGCGCGCGCGGTGACGATCGGACCCGTGCCCGGTGTGACCGCGACGTAGCCGTCGCGCACGACCCATTGCGCCGGCGCGCCGTCCGGCGACCGCCACTCCGAGAGACTCGTGCCGTCGAACAACACGATCGCATCCGACGGCGGCGGCGCGGGCGGACGCTCGGGACCGGGGTCCACCACCGGGGGCCGGGGGCGGTCTGGAGAATTGACGGGCCAGTGTTGGGCGGGCATGGTCACCGGGAGGAAAGCGCCGATGAGCAAGAACGCGGAACGCGGAAGTCGGAACGCGGAACAGGCGGCTCGCGCTCCGACCCTCGACATGCTGTTCCGCGTTTCGCGTTCCGCGTTCCGCCTTAGGGCTTCCACGTCCCCTTCGCCACCGCCGGCACGAACGTCTCGAGGCCCGCCGGGGGGAAATCCAGCGTCTTTCCCTGTTCGGCGCTCATGTAGGCGGTCATCAGGAGCTTGACCACCTCGACGCCGTCGTCGAAGGTCAGCTCCGGCTTGTCGCGCTTCAGGAAGACGCGCACGAAGTGCCGGTCTTCGGCGTCGTAGCCGTAGGCCGCCGACTCGTTGGCCACGACCGGCATCAGCCCCATCTCGGCGTTCTGCTTTTCGACCAGGTCCTCCCCTGCCTTGCCCTTCACCTCGCGGCTGAAGAACAGGTTCAACCCGCTGTCGAGCGAATTCCACGCCATCGAGTACTCGGGGCCGAGCAGCTCGGCCGAGAGGCGGAGCCCGGCGCCGACGAAGCTCCACGACGTAGTGGCTTCCCCCACTACCGTCGCGCCGTCGTCCGTCCTGAATTCGATCATGAGGCTCGCGAAGTCTTCCGCGGGCGCCTTGGTATAGTCCACGTCCTTGCCCATCGTCTGCTGCAGGCGCTTCGCGTACTCGGGGCGCGTCCACTTGAGGCTCGCGATGTGTCCCGTCGCCCGCACCGGACGGACGCTGGCGAAGGGCGCGCCGGGCTGGGTGAGCAGGTAGCGCACCACGAGCGCGGAGTGGCACATCATGTCGTTCAGGACGCCGCCACCTTGGAGCGCGCCCTGCCAGAACCACGGCATGTGCGGCCCGCTGTGCTCCTCGGCCGCACGCGCGAGATAGGGCCGGCCAGTGAGCGACGCCCCGCGCGCCCACAGTATCATGCGCCCCTGCGTCACGGCCGGCGCGAACGCCTGGTTCTCCAGATAGCCGTGGGCGATACCGGCCTGTTTCACGAGCTGGGCGACCCGCTGCGCCTCGGCGACGGTGCGGGCGAGTGGCTTCTCACACGCCAGCCCCACGAGCTCGCCCTTGCCGCGCGTCACCGTGTCCACGATCTCTTCGACGTTCGCGATGCGGGCGAAGTTCGGCCCGCACAGCCACACCGCGTCGATCGCCGGATCCGCCACCATGGCCGCGATGGACGCGAACGGCTTCGTCTGGCCGACGTCGAGGCGGCGCGCGAGGCCCGCCGTGTCTTCGGCGTGCTGCTTGTTGGGGCTCCACACGCCCAGCACGTCCGCGTCGCGCACCGCCTGGAAGGCCTGGAGGTGAAACCGCGCGTTGAACCCGCTGCCGATGAAGCCGATACCGAGTCGTCGCTCCGCCATGGGGTCAGTCGTGACGCGGTTTCATGAGGTCGTAGCTGACGCCGAGCTTGGCGAGCGCCTCCGGAGGGCAGCCCCGCCATTCCGCGACGAACGTGTTGCCGATGTAGCGCAGATCCTGGACGCCCATGCGGCTCGAAAAGAACCCCGACGCCGTGAGGTCGCGGAAGCGGTTGAAGAAGGCGACGCCCGCGGCGTGCTCGGGCTTGGCCTGCTTCGGCCAGGCGATGTCGTCCAGCACCGCGCCGCGCTCGGCGTCGGAGCATGCTACGAACGTCTTGCCGTAGCGGTCGTCGCACCCGTGGTCCAACCAGGCGAGCCCGCCGCGGATGGGCGTCTGCAGGTCGGGGTCGTCGCCGAGCATGAAGTCCATGAACTCCGGCACGCCGGCGTCGGTGGCGCTCCCGGAGCGCTCGTCCTTGGGGATGATCAGGTCGACGAGCAGGCGCGCGGTGTCCCATTCGTGCGCGGTGAAGTGCTTCGGCTCGTAGGGCGCACCGCCTCTGAGCGCCTCGCGCGCCAGCGCCGCCGCGCGCTGTACAGACTCGGGTGTCCACCGGAACGCGGCGGCCACTGGCACAATCGCCAGCAGGTGCACCACATCTCGACGGCTCAGGCCGTCCGACCGTCCGACCGTCCGACTGTCCGGCATTAGAGCGCTCCCTTTTTCATCTGGTCCGCGATGTACTCACTCGTGCGCATCGCCAGCGCGAGAATCGTCCACGTGGGGTTCTTGTCCGCCTGCGACACGAACGGCCCGCCGTCCGCCACGAACAGGTTCTTGCAGTGGTGCGCCTGGCACCAGCGATTCAGCACCGACGTCCTGGCGTCGTCCCCCATGCGCGTGCCGCCGAGCTCGTGGATGATCGTCCCGCCCGCCGCGATACCGTACCCGCGCTCGGCGCTCGGCATCGGGGAGAACACCTCGCCGCCCATCTCGGCGATCAGCGCCCGGAAGGTCTCCTGCATGTGTTTCACTTGCTTGTACTCGTGGTCCGACCATTTCCAGTGGAACCGGAGCACCGGGATGCCCCAGCGGTCCAGCGTGTGCTGGTCGATTTCGCAGTAACAGTCGTCACTGGGGATCTGCTCGCCGCGTCCCGAGAACCCGATCGTGGCTCCGTAGTAGCGGCGATAGTCGTCTTTGAGCTGCTTCCCGTAGCCGCCGCCCGCGGGGGACCGCTGGATCCCGCCCATGAAGCCGTACCCCGGCTGGTGCGGGCCGCCCCACACTTCGATGTGGTAGCCGCGCGGGAAATCGAGCTTCGCGTCCTCCAGCCACCACGGCATGTAGAGATGCATGCCGCCCACGCCGTCGTGGTTGTGGGGCACGTGGTCCATCATTTTGGGAATGAAGCCGGCCACGTCCGTCCCGGTGGTGTCCGTGATGTATTTCCCGACCGTGCCACTCGCGTTGGCGAGGCCATTGGGAAACAGGCTGGACGTGGAGTTCAGCAGCAGCCGGGCGGACTCCAACGCGCTCGCGGCGAGCACGATGACACGGGCGCGCACGTGCTGGTCCGACCCGGTGGTCTTGTCGACGTACGCGACGCCGGTGGCGCGCCCGCCGCGGTCCACCGTCACCTCGCGCGCCATCGCGTTGGTCAGCAGCGTGAGCTTGCCCGTGGCGAGCGCGGGCGCGATCAGGACGTTGGTGGAGGTGAAGTTCGCGTTCACCTTGCAGCCGCGGCTGCACTGCCCGCAGTAGTGGCACGCCGCCCGGCCGTTGAGCGGCCGGGTCAGAATGGAGAGGCGTGACGGAATGCACGTGATGCGCAGCCGGTCCGCCGCCTGCTTCACGAGCAGCTCGTGGCAGCGAGGGCGGGGCGGCGGGAGGAACACGCCATCCGGCTCGTTCGGCAGTCCCTCCCTCGAGCCGAAGATCCCGATCAGCTTGTCGATCTTGTCGTAATAGGGCGCGACGTCGTCATAGGAGATCGGCCAGTCGTCGCCCAGCCCATCGCGGCTCCTGCGCTTGAAGTCGTACGGCCCGAACCGCAGCGAGATCCGGCCCCAGTGGTTGGTCCGGCCGCCCACCATGCGCGCGCGCCACCAGTTGAACTCGGTGCCCGGCGCCCGCCCATACGGCTCGCCCTCGATCTCCCAGCCGCCGATGCAGGCGTCGAACTCGCCGAACGGGCGCTCCTTCGTGGATGCCCCGCGCCGCGGCGACTCGTACGGCCAGGTCAGCATGGCCGAGTCCTTGGTGTTGTCCCACGGCCCGCCGGCTTCGAGCAGGACCACGTTCGCGCCCGCCAGCGTCAGCGCATAGGCGGCCATGCCGCCGCCCGCGCCCGAGCCGACGATGCACACGTCGTAGCTCCGCTGCTGCGGGAAGGGTTGCATTCGGAGCTCGCTCCTCACACCGCGCAGGTTCGGACCGCGTCGCGCAGCGAGGTCAGGGGATCGCGTGTCGGCATGAACTCGTGGGCGACGTAGCCGGTGAAGCCGGTGGCGGCGATGGCCGCGGCGATGGCCCGGTAGTTCAGCTCCTGCGTGTCGTCCAGCTCGTGGCGGCCGGGAACGCCGCCCGTATGGAAATGCGCGATGTGCTCGTGCGCGTCCCGGATCGTGCGGATGATGTCGCCCTCCATGATCTGCATGTGGTAGATGTCGAACAGCAGCTGGACGCGCCCCGACCCGACCGCCCGGACCACCGCGACCCCGAACGTCGTGTGGTCGCCCTGGTAGTCCGCGTGGTCCACCTTGCTGTTCAACAGCTCGAGGCAGAGTGTCACGCCGTATTGCTCGGCGAGCCCCGTGATGCGGCGCAGCCCGGCGACGCAGTTGTCCCTCGCCTCGGCATCGCTCCGCCCGCGCCGGTTGCCGAACATCGCGATCAGGTTCGGCACGCCATGCCGCGCGGCGAGCGGAATCGCGGTCTCGAGCTCGCCGAGCAGCAGCGCGTGATTGGCCGGGTCGTTGAACCCCGTGGCGATGAAGTCGCGCCGGATCGCGGGGTAGCCCATCGAGCAGACCAGCCCGTAGTCCCGCACGCGCTCCCAGTCGTCAGGACCGAGCAGGTCGATCGCCGCCAGGCCCATGCCCGCCGCCGCGCGGCACAGGTCGGGGAGGGGGATGCGCTCGAACGGCCAGCGGCAGACCGCCTGCCGCAGAGTTCCCACGCTGAAGCGTGGGCTCGGCGATGCGCTGCCCTTCAGGACAACGTCCGGCCGAGCCCAGGCTTTAGCCTGGGAATCGAGGGCCGCCGCTCCCAGCAGCCCCACCGCCTCCCGCCGGTTCATCAAAACTCGAGCTTTCTCAGGTACTCGTAGCTGGCGCGCATCGATGCGAAGGCGTCCCGCGGCTCGTCGTGCTCGACGAAACAGTGCCGGATCCCTGCCTGGTCGCGCTGGGCGAAGATGCGTTTCCAGTCGATCGTTCCCGCGCCCACGTCCGTCATGCGGTGCTCGGGCGGCCCGGCCGAATCCTTCACGTGGACCATGGGGACGCGGCCGGGCCAACGGGCGAAATAGGCGAGCGGGTCCTGCCCGCCCTTGGTGATCCAGTAGAGGTCGATCTCGAGCTGCACGAGCTGCGGATCGGTCTCGGCGAGCAGCACGTCGTACGGCAGCCGGCCCTCGAGCGGCGTGAACTCGAAGTCGTGGTTGTGATACGCGAACTGCAGCCCCGCGGCGCGCGCTTCTCTGCCCGCCCCGTTGAAGCTCTCCGCGATGCGCTTGTAGTCGTCGAGGGTGCGCCGCGCTTCGGCGGGGGTCCACGCCACCACGAGGTAACGGTGTCCGATGACGGGCGCCGCGTCGAGCGCCGCGTGCCACTGATCCGGTGCGAGCGAGACGTGCGCGGACGGGGCAGAGAGACCGTGCTGATCGAGCAGGGCGCGCAGCTCGCGCGGCGCCTTCCCGAAGTAGCCCGCGAACTCGACCTCGCGATAGCCGGTCGCCGCCACCCGCGCCATGGTGCCGTCGAAGTCTCGCTGCAGCTCGTGCCGCACGGTGTAGAGCTGCAGCCCGATGCGGCCCAGCTTGCGGCGCCGGCCGCGTGGGCCGTGCAGGGCGCCGGCGAGCGCGGCAGCCGTCGTCCCGACGAACGCGCGCCGCTGCATCACAGCTCGTGCCGCTGCAGTGCGTCGACGGCGTACGCCGCCGCCCGCGCCGTGAGCGCCATGTACGTGATGGATGGGTTCTGACAGGCCGAGGAGGTCATGCAGGCGCCGTCGGTCACGAACACGTTCTTCACGTCGTGGCACTGGTTCCAGGCGTTGAGCACCGACGTCTTGGGGTCGCGGCCCATCCGTGCCGTGCCCATCTCGTGGATCGTCAGCCCGGGCGCATTGTCCTCGGCGATGGGCTCGATGTCCTTCGCCCCGGCGGCCTCGAGCATCTCGGCCGCCGCGACCGCCATGTCCTTGAGCAGCTTGCGCTCGTTGTCGCTCCATTCGCACCGGATGCGGAGCGCCGGGATGCCCCAGGCGTCCTTGGTCTCTGGGTCGAGCTCCACGTAGTTCGTCGGCCGCGGGAGGCACTCGCCGAACCCGTAGAACGAGAAGCGCCACGGCGCCGGTGTGCGCAGCGCGCGCTTGAACTCGGCGCCGAAGCCCGGGAGGTTCTCCCCGCGGGTCCACCCCTCGCGGCCCGCGCCGCCCTGGAAGCCGTAGCCACGCAGGAAGTCGGGGTGCGCGGTGGCGACGTTGCGGAAGCGCGGCACGTAGATGCCGTTGGGGCGGCGGCCGTGGTCGGTGCGGTCTTCCATGCCGGGGATCGTGCCGCGCGCGCCGCCGCCCATGCAATGGTCCATCAGGTTCTTCCCCAGCTCGCCGCTCGAGTTGGCGAGCCCGGTCGGGAAGCGCGGCGTCGCGGAGTTGAGGAGGATGCGCGTCGACTCGAGCGCCGATGCGCACAGGAAGATGACCCGCGCGCGGAACTCGAGGGCCGCGCGCGTCTGCGCGTCGATCACACGCACCCCCGCGGCGCGGTCCGTCTTCTGGTCGTAGACGACACTGTGGACCACGCTGTAGGGCCGCAGCGTGAGCCGGCCGGTCGCTTGGGCCAGGGGCAGCGTCACGCCGCCGCTCGAGAAATAGGAGCGCGTGATGCAGCCGCGCTCGCAGGGGCCGCAGTAGTGGCAGGCCGCGCGGCCGCCGTGCGGCACCGTGATCACCGCGCAGCGGCCGATCGTGACGACCCGCTCGCCGCCGAACCGCCGCGCCACGGCCTCCTGCACCACCTGCTCGGCGCAGTTCAACGGCATCGGGGGGAGGAACTTGCCGTCGGGAAGCTGGGCGAGGCCGAGCTTCGCTCCGCTCACCCCGATGGTCTGCTCCACGTGGTCGTACCAGGGGGCGATGTCGACGTAGCGGATCGGCCAGTCCACGCCGAACCCGTCCTTCGCGTTCGCCTCGAAATCGAGATCACTCCAGCGGTACACCTGCCGGCCCCACATGATGGAGCGGCCCCCGACCTGCCGGCCGCGGATCCAGTGGAACGGTTTTCCGGGGTCGAACGTGTAGGGATTGTCGCGGTCGTTCACGAAGAACTTGCCGCTGTATTCGTTGCAGGCGTAGCAGTGCTTCTGGATCGGCTGGTCGCGCTCCAGCGCCTTGCGGTCGCCCTTGCCCCGGAAGCGCACCTCCCACGGCGGCACGTGCTCGACGTAGTCGCGCGCCGGGTCAATCGGCCGCCCCGCCTCGAGCACCAGCGTCCTGAGGCCGCGCTCGCACAGCTCCTTGGCTGCCCAGCCGCCCGAGATTCCCGAGCCCACCACGATCGCGTCGAACGTCTTGGGCAGGGCGCTCATGGCAGGGGCACGCAGCCGTCGTAGGAGCCGGGGATGATCTCGTAGTGGATCTCGGCCGCTCCGATCTCCGACGTGTAGAAGCCGTACAGCGTGAGCGATTTGATCTGGTGGAAGAAATGCTTTTCCGGTTTCGCTTTCGCGCGTCGCAGCGCCGCGACTTCCGCGTCGAGGCCGGAGAGGATCGCAATCCGCTGCGGCTCCGTCGTGGCCGCGAAGTCCACGCTGAACAGGTCGCGGCTCCGTACATCCACGTCGGCGAGCCCCGCCAGGAAACGCGCGCGGTCGTCGTCGGCGAACCATTCGGCGAGCATGAGATCGATGAACTCGGGCACGCGGGCGGCGCGCGCGCCCGGCGTGTCGGTCTCGGGAATGATTATCTCGGCGATGGTCGCGACCGTCTCGACCTGGTGCGGGTCGAGCACCGCGAGGCCCCCCGCCCGGGCCTGCGCGCGACGGTGCGCCGCGCGACCGAGCGCGGCGAGGCGCTCGCCGGGCAGGCCGGACAGCAGCGGAACCGCGAGCGCGCCGCCCAGCACGCGCATCAGCTCACGTCGATGCATGACGCGTCCTCCCGCGCGCCAAGTTGCCATCGCCCCCGGGAGGACGCCAGAGACGCAGGCGTGCCACACTCGTTGCGCCGGGCGTTGACAGCGGACGGGGGGAGTGTATGTTTATGCATCTTTCTGCATAAACTACAAGGAGCGAAATCATGGGGCCGTTGGTCGTACTGGCGTATTCCGGCGGACTCGACACGTCGGCGATCGTGCCTTGGCTCCGCGAGCGGTACGGCGCCAGCGTCCTGTGCTTCGCGGCGGATGTGGGGCAGGGGACGGACGAGCTGGGCGGTCTGGTCGAGAAGGCCAAGCGCTCCGGCGCGGTCGACTGCGTGATCGAGGACCTCCGCGAAGAGTTCGTGCGGGATTTTGTCTTCCCGACGCTGCGCGCCGGCGCCGTGTACGCGCGCACGTACCTGCTCGGCACCGCCATGGCGCGACCGGTGACGGCCGCGCACCAGGTCACGCTCGCGCAGCGCGTTGGCGCCCAGGCCGTCGCCCACGGCTGCACCGGCAAGGGCAACGATCAGGTGCGGTTCGAGCTCACCTACGCCGCGCTCGCTCCCGAGCTCCAGGTCATCGCGCCGTGGCGCGAGTGGCAGTTCCAGGGCCGAGAGGATCTGATCGCGTACGTGAAGGCGAAGGGCATCCCGGTCCAGGCGACGCTCGAGAAGCCGTACTCGACCGACCGCAACCTGTGGCACTGCTCGCACGAGGGCGGCATCCTCGAAGATCCCGCGAAAGAGCCCCCGGAGCACGTCTTCCTCGTGACCGCGGACCCGCTCGAAGCGCCCGACCTCCCGTCGCTGGTGGAGATCGGCTTCGAGGAGGGTACGCCGGTCTCCGTCAACAACGTGCCGCTGGGACCGGTCGAGCTGCTCGAGACGCTGAACGCCGTCGCGGGCGAGCACGGCGTCGGTCGCGCCGATGTGGTGGAAGACCGGCTGGTCGGCATGAAGTCGCGCGGCGTGTACGAAACGCCCGGCGGCACGCTGCTCTTCGCGGCGCACCGCGAGCTCGAGCAGCTGGTGCTCGACCGCCGTACGCTGCGGCTCAAGGACGAGGTCGCGCTGCGCTACGCGGACCTGCTGTACGACGGCCGCTGGTGGACGCCGGAGCGGGAGGCGCTGGACGCGCTCGTGACGGCCAGCCAGAAGCACGTGACGGGGAGCGTGCGGCTCAAGCTCTACAAGGGCGGCCTCGCCGTCGCGGGGCGGGAGAGCCCGTACGCGCTGTACCAGCCGGCCTACGCGACCTTCGGCAAGGACAACGTCTACGACCAGAAAGACGCTGAGGGCTTCATCCACCTCTACGGCCTCGCGATCAAGATCGGGGCCGGCCTCGAGGCGGCGCGCCGCCAGCCGGAAGTCGGCGCGGCGGCGGATTGATGGCGCGCGAGCCGATGGAGACGCCCGCGCCGGCTTCCCCCCCGGTGCACCAGATGTGGGGCGGCCGGTTCAGCCTCGGGCCGAGCGAAGCGCTCGACGCACTGAACCGCAGCCTCCCGGTGGACCACCGGCTGTGGCCGCAGGACGTGACCGCGAGCAAAGCCTGGGTGCACGCACTGGGCCAGGCCGGCGTCCTGACGCCCGCCGAGGAAGCGCAGCTGCTCGAGGGGTTGGACCGCGTCGCCGAGCGGCTGGCGGACGGCGCCGCCGTCGGCGCGCCGGACGAGGATGTGCACACCCTGGTCGAGCGGCTGCTGTACGACGAGGTCGGCGCGGTGGCCGGGAAGCTCCACACCGGCCGGTCGCGCAACGACCAGGTGGCGACCGACCTGCGGCTGTGGACGTTGGACGCAATCGACCAGCTCGACCGTGACCTTGCCGCGCTGCAACGTGTGCTCGTGGCGCGCGCGCGTGAGGCGGTCGACGTCCTGCTGCCGGGGTACACGCACGGCCAGCGGGCCCAACCCGTGCGCTGGGCGTACGTGTTGCTGGCGCACGCCTGGCCGCTGGTACGCGACCGCCAGCGCCTCGCCGACGCGCGGCGTCGGGTCGCGGAGTTGCCGCTCGGGTCCGGGGCGCTCGCGGGATCGGCGTTTGCCGTCGATCGAGTGCTGCTCAAAGAGGCACTCGGTTTTCGCTCGGTCTCTGCGAACGCTCTGGACGCGACGGGCGACCGCGACTTCGTCGCCGACGTGCTGTTCGCCCTCGCGCTCGTGGGGACCCACCTCTCGCGGCTCGCGGCCGAGCTCGTGCTCTACACGAGCGCCGAGTTCGGATTCGTGCGCCTCTCGGACGACTTCAGCACTGGGTCGAGCCTGCTGCCGCAGAAGCGCAACCCCGACGTGTTCGAGCTCGCCCGCGCCAAGGCCGGCCGCCTGCTCGGCGATCTGGTGGCGCTCGTCACCACGCTCAAGGGCATTCCCGCGGGCTACAGCAAGGACCTGCAGGAGGACAAGGCGCTGCTGTTCGACGCCGTCGATACCCTCGCCCTCGTGCTCCCCGCGGTGACCGGCGCGATCGCGGCGATGACGGTCGACGCCGAGCGGATGCAGGCGGCGCTGGACGCGTCGCTCCGTGCCACCGACCTCGCCGACCTCCTGGTCGAGGCCGGCGTGCCCTTCCGCGAGAGTCACCGGCTCGTGGGCCGGCTGGTGCGCGAGGCCGAGCGCTCCGGTGTGCCGCTCGACCGCGTGCCCGCGACGGTGGCGGTCGGCATCCACCCCGCCCTGGGCGCCGCGCTCGCGCAACTCGGAACGTGGGAGGACAGCGTGGAAGGACGCGCAACCCCCGGCGGGGCCTCGCGTAAGTCCGTGGCGGAGCAGCTGGAGGCGCTGCAGGGCTTAACCTAAGGTCTTGCCTCGCGTTAGCCGGTTGAGTAGCATATGTGGCCGTCTCGTTCCATCCGAGCGAGACGGCCGCTTTTTCACGGGGGGAGTTGTTTTGCGCTGCCTCGCGCTCAACGCGTCATTCGAGCCCTTGACCATGGTGCCCGTGCGCCGGGCGCTCAGGCTCGTGATCGACCACAAGGCGGAGATCGTCGAAGCGGACGGGTCCGTCGTACGGAGCGAGCGACTTGCGATCCCCCGCCCCTCCGTCATCCGCCTCGTCAAGTTCGTCCACGTTCCCCGCCGCTTCCGTCGCCAGGTCACCAACACGTTCCTCTTCGCCCGCGACAACTACCGTTGCCAGTTCTGCGGGCGCAGTCAGCACGAGCTGCGGCACCGCGAGTGCCTCACACGCGACCACCTGGTGCCGCTGTCGCGCGGCGGGACGAACGCCTGGACGAACGTGCTCACGGCGTGCTCGAGTTGCAACACGCGGAAGGGGAACCTGCTGCCGGAAGAGGCGGGCATGCACCCCCTGCGGCCACCGTTCGAGCCGCACTTCGTGCACCTGGCCTGGGCGGTGCGCCGCCTCACGTCGATCCAGTCGAAATACATCCGGCTGTTCTACGGGGGCGAGGTGCTGGCGACGTTGGAGGCGCTGTAGGCCAGAAGCTGCCCTGGATCGTCGCCGCCGTGGCCGGCGCCGCCGCGGTGGGTGTGGCCGTGGCGCACCGCGCCGCGCCCGTGGCGCCGCATCCCGATCCACGCCCCAGCGTCACCGCCGAGCGCGTGCTGCCGCCGAGCATGGTGCTCAACACGCCCGGCGCCGCCGATGCCTACGCCGCGGCGCGCGATGCGCCCGCGCTGCTCGACGGGCTGTACTGCCATTGCGAGTGCGCCAGGCACTTCGGGCACCGCTCCCTGCTCACCTGCTTCGAGTCGGACCACGGCGCCCAATGCGACATCTGCATGGGGGAGGCTGTGCTCGCGGCGCGCCTCGCGGCGCAGGGGAACACGCTGGACCAAATCCGCCGCGCGATCGATCAACGCTTCGGCTCGTAACGCCGGGCCGGGCTCTCGTGCTACGGGCGTTCCTCCCGCGTGAGCGTCTCTGAGCGCGCCTCGAGGGTGAGGCGCGGCAGGCCCGCGATCCGTACCAGCAACCGTTGCGCGCCCCGGGCCAGCGCGCTCCCCAGATTCCCATCCCCCGACACGGCGGGGCTCACGTCGCCCTTGAGCCAGCGGGTCAGCTCTTCCAGGTCTGTATCGTTCAGCGTCGTCACCTCGAGCCGGCAGAGGAAGTAGAACTTCCCTGTGCTCCTGGCCCGGAGGTTCACCTTGTAGGGAATCTCGAGCGCGCGCTCCAGCTCGTCCGGCGTGGAGTAGCGGGTGAGGCTGCCGCCGGTGCGGATCAGGACGAAATCGTCGTCGAGCGGGTCGTGCCGGGCGACCGCGTCCCACGAGGCCTCGCTCACGAACTGGTCGAACCAGCCGGAGCGGCTGCGCCACAGCTCGAGCCGGTAGTGCAGGCGGAGGGGGAAGCCCGAGCGCATCAGGCCGGCGAACTTCCCGTCGGTGAGGAGCCCCGTGGTCTGGATGCGGGGGATCTCGCTCTGGAGCGTGACCGTCAACGCGGGCGCCTGCGCAGCGGCCGGGGAGACCGCCGCCGCGCCGCCCAGCCAGGCCAGGAGAGCGAGCCCCGGCCTCACCTCAGAAGCGGTGGTCGAGTCGCAGCGTGAATCGCAAGGGCTCGCCCGCCGTCACCGCCTTGGCCACGTACAGGCCGAACCCGCCCCAATCGATCCCCAGGCCCAGATTGGCCAGCCAGCTCCCGAGCGTGGGCAACCGGTCGCTGGGTAGCCGACCCGGCCCGCTGCCCACGAGCCACGCTTGGCCCGCGTCCCCCAGCACCACCAGGTCCGGTCCCTGGAGCGTGAAGAGCGACTTGGCCTGCTCGTCTTCGGGCCGCGACGAGTTGTAGCTCCAGTGCAGCGCGATGTGGCCGCGGTACTCGACCTGCGTGAGGATCACGCGATCGCACGCCGCCACCCGGCTGCCCGCGAACGCGGGATCGAGGATGTCCCCGTTGCAGGCGCTGTGCCGGAAGCCGTAGCCGACGAGCGGGTCGGCGCCGCCGATCGACAGCCGCTGCTGCAGCGGCAGCGGGTCGCCGCCGATCCAGCCGCCCGCGAGCACACGCAGGTTGACCCGGCCCGACGGGCTGACGCGCGTGTAGCGGCGGAAGTCGAAGAAGAGGCGGCTGAACTGGTAAGAGCCGTCCGTGGGGATGGGGGCGCGCACGGCGGTCGGCACGCCGGTCTGCGGGGTCACGTCCTTCGAGCGCGAGTTCTCGAACCGTGCGCGCAGATACCAGCCGGCAGTCGGCTCGGCGCGGTCGTTCCGTGTGTCCAGCGTCACCAGGGCGCTCACCGTCGTGTAATGCCCGTCGTCGACGGGCGGGTTCGAGCGCCACGCCTGGTCGTTGCGGAACACGGTCCAGGGGTCGCGCGCGGCCACGCTGGTCTGCCACTCGCGCCGCACCTCCAGGGCGAAGCTGACCGGCCGCTCCGGCTGCACGGAGGCGCGCCCCGCCACGCCCTTGTTGAGGTAGTAGTCGCGATAGTCGCGCTGGAACAGGAACGCCTCCCACCCGATCTCGGCGTTGTGCAACCCCCAGTCCTCCACCGGCGCGACCACGTCGTACGCGCGGAACTCGACGCCGTATGCCGGCACCTCGCCCGACCGCAGCTCGGTGCGCAGCAGGTAGCCCAAGTCGCTGCGCTTGTCGGTGAAATCTCCAGCCGTGCGAAACACGCCCAGCGCGTCCACCCGGAACCGCACGTTCTCCCGGAGCTTCCAGTCGAACACCGGCCCGAACACCACCGGCAGCCCCTCCACGCGATTGAACGTGCCGCCGGTGGCGAGCGTGAGCGACGAGCGCGAATCCGCCGTGCCCCACGACTTCTCCACTCCGAGATTGCGGAGCCAGCGGCGGGGGTTCGGGGAGGGGGGGGCCAACGCGATCTCGTCGCCGGCGATCCGGTAGGCGAGCGGCTCGCGGTAGATGCGCACTTCCCCGCCGACGGTCGCGCCCGGCGCCCGCCTCACCGTACCGCCGATCACGATCAGGTCCCCGGTGATCGCCGCAGCGGAGTCGAGCACCGCGTCGCCGTTGATCACGAGCACCGTGCCCTGGACGCGGCCGCCCACCCACACCGCGCCGTTCCGTACCGCCACGTCGCCGCGCCATTCGTTGCCCCGCGGCAGGCGCGAGCGCCCCACGAGCCGGGTGCTGGTGGGGGCGTTGTAGAGCCGGATCGCCTCCTCCGCCACGAGCCGGGGCAGCTCCTGCGGCTGGACCATGACGCCGCCGCTGTCGGGTTGGATGACGATCGCCGTGTCCTGCGCGGCGGCGACCGCCGGGCCAAGGGCGCAGAGAACGGTGAGGACCAGCGCGCGCATAGGGGGAGTCCTGGTTGAGGCTGCGGGACGCCGGTGCATGGGCCGTGCCGCCTGCGGCGCGACGGCGGCGCGCGTCGCGACGGGCGGGCGCGCGGCCCGGCGACGCACGGTCCGTGTCATCCCGCCACGGTTCGCGGCGGCTCGAGGCGGAGCCGCCGCATGCGGCGATAGAGGTTGGCGCGGTCCGTCGCCAGCTTGCGGGCGGCCTCGGCCACGTTGCCCCGTGCCGCGGAAAGCGCCCGCGCGATGAGCGTCCGCTCGAACTGGTCGAGCGCGTCCGACAATGCCACGTCGGTCCACCCCTCCGGGGGCGGCGCTGGGGCGCCGTCTTGCGGCACCACACGGGTCACGTCGTCCGCGGTGATCGTGTCGCCGCTCGCGAGGATGGCCAGGCGTTCTACGAGATTCGCGAGCTCGCGCACGTTGCCGGGCCACGGATACGCCCCGAGCAGCTGCACCGCGCCCGGATCGAGCCGCACCGCACGGCCGAGGCGCGCCGCCTGCCGCGCCGCGAAGTGCTGCACCAGGGGCGCCACGTCCTCGGGCCGCTCGCGGAGCGGCGGGATGTGAATCGGCAGCACGTTGAGGCGGAACAACAGATCCTCGCGGAACCGCCCCTGCTGCGTCGCCCGGCTCAGGTCCTTGTTGGTCGCCGCGATCACGCGCACGTCCACCGTGATCGGTTTCTCGCCGCCCAGTCGCTCGATCACCCCGCTCTCGAGGACGCGCAGCAGCTTCGCCTGGGCCTCGGGCCCCAGATCGCCCACCTCGTCCAGGAGCAGGGTGCCGCCGTCGGCGAGCTCGAAGCGCCCCGCGCGGCGCTCGGTCGCCCCCGTGAACGCCCCCCGTTCGTGGCCGAACATCTCCGACTCGACCAGATCCTTGGGAATCGCGGCGGAGTTCACGCACACGAACGGCTTCCCCGCCCGCGCGCTCTGGCGGTGGATGGCCGACGCCACCAGCTCCTTCCCGGTGCCCGACTCACCCGTGATCAGCACGCGCACTTCCGTCGGGGCGACGCGCGTGATGAGGGCGCGCAGCTCCTCCATCGCCTTGCTCACCCCCACGAGCGGGTCCGAGTGCCCCAGCGCCTCGTGCAGCCGCCGGTTCTCGGCGAGCGTGCGCGACAGCTCGAGCGCCGCGCGCAGCGTCGTCAGCACGCCCTCCGGCGTGAGGGGCTTCTCGAGGAACTGGAAGGCCCCGAGTTTCGTCGCGCGTACCGCGTCCGTGAGACTCGCCTTGCCGCTCATCATCACGACCGGCACGTCCGGGGCGACGCGCTTCAGGTGCTCGAGCGTGGCCAGGCCGTCGGGCCCACCGGGCATCATCAGGTCGAGCAGGACCGCGTCCGGAGTGTCGCGTTCCACCGCCGCGAGCGCCGCGGCGCCGTTCGGCGCCTCGGCAGTCTCGAAGCCCTCCGACTGCAGCAGGGCGCCGACCATCTTGCGGATGTTCGGCTCGTCGTCGACCAGCAGGATGCGCGGGCTCATGTCGTGGAGAGCACGATGGAGAAGGTGGCACCGCCTCCCGCCGTGTCCGACACGGTGATAGTACCGTTGTGGGCCTCGACGGTCTGCCGCACCAGCGCGAGCCCCAGCCCCGTGCCGTCCGCTTTGGTGGTGAAGTACGGCTCGAACACGCGTTGCCGCAGCTCGTCGGAAATCCCGGGCCCGTGGTCCGCGATGGTCACGACCATGCCCGGGCCATCGCGGCTCAGGGCCACGTCGATCGTTCCCCGGCCGCCCATCGCCTCCGCCGCGTTGCGCAGCAGGTTGGAAAACGCCCGCCGCAGCGGCTCGTAGTGGCCCAGCAGCTTACACGACCCGCCGTTCGACCGCACCACGACCTCGACCGCGCTCGGCACGGCGCTCCGCGCCAAATCCATCAACAGGTCCACCAGGTCGATCTCGCTCTTCGGGCCCTCGGGGAGCCGCCCCAACTCCGCGAACTCCTTGGCGAGCCGTTCCAGGCGCTTGGTCTCGTCTTCCAATACTTGCACAGCCGTGAGCGTCCGACTGTCCGCCTGCACGACTGTCCGACCGAGCTGGTCCACCGCGATCCGCATCGACGTGAGCGGGTTCTTGATCTCGTGCGCCACGCGGCGCGCCACTTCGCGAAAGGCGCGCAGCCGCTCGGCCTCGAGCTCCTTGACCCGCGCCGCGTCGAGCGCGGTGGCGAGCTCGCGCAGTGCCTGGCGCAGCGCCTCGAACTCCGGCGCCCCCCGCGTGGGCGGCCCGGCCGGGAGCGGCGTGCGGCGGCGGATCAGCCGTGTCCAGCCCACCAGCTCATCGATCGGTCGCGACAGCTGGCGGGAGAGGTGCCCCGCGAGCCGCACGGCCACGATCAACGCGAGCGAGCCGAACACGATCACCACCGCGGCGAACCCGCCCGCGTAATAGCGCAGGTACGTCTCGGCGCGGCGCGCGAGGCTCACCGAGCTCGAGAGCTGCTCGAGATGCTGCCGCAGCGCCGCCCGCTCCGATGGAGCGAGGTGCGTGGTGTCCATCTGATCGAGCATCTGCCGCGCCGATGCGGCCACCTCTTCCAGCGCCACCCGCGCCCCCGCCGACGGCGCCACCGTGCGCACCGCGAGCGCCCAGCCCACCACGGCCAGGGCGGTCGGCACCGCCGTCAGCGCCACGAGGATCACGAAGATCCGCTGCCGAAACGGGAGTGGCATATTTCAGGGGCAATGTAGGGGTTTGCCGCTCGTGTGACAATTCGACACGGTCAAAGCCGGGAGAGGGGAGAGGGGAGAGGTTCTCTCCAGGTCACCGACAAGTACCTCTCCCTTCTCCCCTCTCCCCCGATTGAGGAGCTCCGATGAAGGCACATACTCACTACCTCTGGTTCAACACCAAACAGCGGCAGGAAATCATCGACATCACCGATCAAGTCGCGGAGCAAGTGCGCCACAGCGGAGTCGCGGAGGGGCTCGCGCTCGTGAGCGCCATGCACATCACCGCGTCGGTCTTCGTCAACGACCATGAATCGGGGCTCTGGTCGGACATCCTGCAGTGGCTGGACACCACGATCGCGCCGTGGGATCCCGGCCGTTACCGGCACAACGAGACGGGAGAGGACAACGCCGCCGCCCACCTCCGGAGCCTCACCATCGGTCATGAAGTGATCGTGCCGATCACCGCCGGCAAGCTCGACCTCGGCCCCTGGCAGCGGGTGTTCTACGGCGAGTGGGACGGGCAACGCAGGAAGCGGGTGATCCTCAAGGTTCTGGGGGAATAGGGCCGGGCGCCGAGGGCAGGGTGCCGGCCTATCACTTTCACTGCAAGTTGTTTAGTTTCAAAGGCTCACAATGTTGTGGAGGACGCGGCGGACGTGGTGACAGGCCATCTGGCGGCGCTCTTCGCCCAGCAGGCGAAGGAGCATCCGGACCGGGAGTTTGTGGTATTCGGGTCGCGCCGGATGACCTATGCGCAGGTCGAACGGGAGGCGGTGGCCCTGTCTGAAGCGCTCGCCGGCCTCGGGGTCCAACCTGGGGACCGGCTGGCGGTCGACCTGCCGAACTGGCCGGAGTGGGTAGTCGCGTTCCTCGCCGCGGCGTATGGCGGCGTCGTGCTGGTCCCGCTCGACCCGTCGCTCACCTTCCACGAGCTGAAGTATCAGCTGCGCCACGCCGGCGTGCGGGCGGCGCTCGTTCCCGAGGCGTACGACGGGGCGGATTTCGTGGAACTGTACGACGAGGTGTTGCCTGACCTGCCTGAGCTGCGCGCGCTGATCCTCGTGGGAGACTCCGATCGCTGGCTGGACGACCGGGTGTATCGCTATGGAGACCTGGTGTCGAAGGTGCCAGCGCACGCCACGCCGACCCCGGCAGCCGACGCGGCCGACCAGCCGCTCGCTATTCTCTACACGTCGGGGACCATGGGGAAGCCAAAGGGCGTGGCCCTGTCTCATCACAACATTCTCATGACGGCCCACGCTACGGCGGAGGCGCTGCGCCACAGCGGCGACGATCGCGTGCTCGGCGGCGTTCCGCTGTTCACGATCTTCGGCGTGCACGTGGTAGTCGTCACGGTCACGGCTGGCGCGACACTGGTGTTGCAAGAGCGCTTCGACCCGCCCCGCGCGCTGGACCTCATCCGGCGCGAGCGGCTCACCATGGTGCACGGGGTCCCCACGATGTTCGAGCTCCTCATGCGCGATCCCTCGTTCGAGGGGTCCAAGCCGACCAGCTGCCGCTCGGGACTGGTCGCGGGGAGCCCGGTCTCCCCGGATCTGGCGCACCGAATCCGGCAGTGGTGCGATGTCCAGATCGCCTATGGGCTGACGGAAACGGGGCCCACGGTGACGGTCACCCGCTTTGAGGACTCTGCCGAGCGGCGGACGCATACGGCCGGCCGGGCCATCGCCGGGGTGGACGTGAAAGTCGTGGACTTGAAGAGCGGCCTCCTCCACGGCCCCGAGGCGGTGGGTGAGCTGGCGGTGAAGGGACCGAACGTCATGTTGGGCTACTACCGGATGCCCGGCGAGACGTCGCGGTCGCTCACCACCGAGGGGTATTTCCTGACGGGCGACCTCGCGATCGTGGACGAGGACGGCTACGTCAGGATCATGGGTCGCCGCAACGAACTGATCATCCGCGGCGGCTACAAGATCTATCCACGCGAGCTGGAGGACCTCCTCCGGACGCACCCTGCCGTGAGCGACGCCTGCGTCGTCGGCATCCCCAACGAGACGCTCGGGGAGCTGATCTGTGCCTGCGTCGTGCCCACGGAGGGATCCATCGTGACTGGCGACGAGCTCAAAGACTACTGTCGCGAAGCCGTCGCCGACTACAAAGTGCCCGACCTGGTGCGCTTCTTCGAGGCCTTCCCCCTGACCGGGAGCGGGAAGGTGAAGCGACGGGAGCTCACGCAGGTCGTCGGCCTGGAACTGAGCGCAACCACATGATGCAACAGCCGCATGCCCATCTCGCACGGCAGCACAAGGAACCACCCGCCCACGCGCCCAATGCGGCGCTCCTGATCGACTTCGACAACGTGACGATGGGGATCCGCTCGGATCTCCAGACGGAGCTGAAGCGGCTCCTCCAGTCGGAGATCATCCGCGGGAAGGTCGCCGTGCAGCGCGCGTACGCCGACTGGCGACGCTATCCGCAGTACATCGTCCCGCTGTCCGAGTCGTCGATCGATTTGATTTTCGCGCCGGCCTACGGGTCGAACAAGAAGAACGCTACGGACATCCGGCTCGCGATCGACGCGCTGGAGCTCGTCTTCACCCGCCCCGAGATCGGCACGTTCATTCTGCTCTCGGGCGACTCGGACTTCTCGTCCCTCGTGCTGAAGCTCAAGGAGTACGGCAAGTACGTCATCGGCGTGGGGATCCGCGAGTCGTCGAGCGACCTCTTGATCCAGAACTGCGACGAGTACTACTCCTACAACGAGCTGGCCGGGCTGACCAAGGAGTCCGACGTCACGCACGAGCGGCACGACCCGTGGGAGCTCGTGGTCGAGGCCGTAAAACAGATGACGGCGCACAACGACGTGATGCGCTCCGACCGGCTCAAGCAGGTGATGCAGGAGATCGACCCGACCTTCAACGAGAAGGACGTGGGGTTCTCCCGCTTCTCGAAGTTCGTGGTCGAGGCGGCACACAAGGGCCTGATCAACCTCACCAAGCTCGACAACGGCCAGTACGAGATCGGGCTCGGCCCTGGCGTTCCGGGGGCCGCGGCCCAGCCGGCCCACGGTGGACGCGCCGAGCCCCAGGCGCCGCGCGAGGAGCGCGCCCGCGAAGCCGGAGGCGGGGGAGGCGGGGGCCGGGGGCGGGGGCGCCGCGAGGAAGGTCGCAGTCGTCAGGGCGGCGGGGGCGGGGGCGGGGGCGGCTTCTCCCTCGGCGAGGCGTTCGGTCTGCTCAAGCAGGCGCTGTCGCGCCTGGGCGGGGGCGAGAAGGCCGTGAGCGCCGACGAGCTGCGCGAGACCATGATCGAGCTCAAGGGCGGGGAGGCGGAGCCGCTCGAGGTGGAGCGGTTCCCCAAGCTCCTGCGGCAGGCGCATGACGCGGAGATCATCGACCTGGCCAAGGAGCCAGACGGCGCCTACGAAGTGAAGCTGCGCGAAGAATCTGCCGTTTCGTCGGCCCCGCCTTCCGCCCCCTCCTCCGCCCCCGCCCCCACGCCCTCCCCCGTGGCCGCGGGAGAGTTCGACGAAGCGAGCGATCCGCCGATGCCCGCGTCGTCCGCACCGCCCGGGCAGCGGCCGGCGCCAGCGCCGGCCGTGGGGGGCGTCCCCTCGCGCGGCGCGCGGTTCCGCCGCGGCTCCCGGGGCCCGCGGGTCACACCGCCCGAGATCCCGAAGATCGGAGTCGTGGAGGTCGATCCCAACTTCAAGCCGCGGATCGAGCTCGTGCCGCCGACCAAGCCCGCGGAGCGGCTGGGCATGGACAGCGCTCCCGTTGCGCCTGTCCCCCTCGATGAGGCGCGCGAAGAACGGGGCGGACGCGGGCGAGGCGGGGCCCGGGGTGGCCGCGGTCGCCGGGGAGGGG